>Ga0209541_10001099_pt1 | contig 54039 bp, 70 predicted proteins | sample RifCSPlowO2_01_FD_184027 | JGI IMG/M metagenome (GOLD analysis project Ga0209541, IMG submission 184027) | Groundwater microbial communities from Rifle, Colorado - Rifle CSP2_plank lowO2_0.1 (SPAdes) (version 2) | ecosystem: Environmental > Aquatic > Deep subsurface > Groundwater | place... | reverse complement strand
GAGCTATGGCATCGAGTTCGTCAATGAAAATGATGCTGGGCGCATTCTTTTCTGCTTCTTCGAACAAATCTCTGATTTTTTTCTCTGATTCTCCATAAAACTTGGACATAACTTCCGGGCCATTTAGCAAGATGAAATTTGCTTCTGATTCGTTGGCGACTGCTTTTGCAAGGAGAGTCTTACCAGTTCCTGGAGGACCGTATAGGAGAACCCCCTTCGGGGGATCGATGCCCAGACGGTCGAATACTTCAGGGTGTTTCAGCGGAAGCTCGACCATTTCCCTGACTTTTTTTATTTCGTCTGTCAATCCGCCGATATCTTCGTAGGTAACGTCTGGCACGGATTCTTCAGACATATCAACTGCTTTTGCGTTAACGACTAGTTCTGTTTCTTGGTCGATAATTACTGGCTGATTAGGAGATGCTGACACGACTAAGAATTTGACGCGCTGGAAACCTGCGAAGCCGAAATTGCCCCCGAATAGTTCGTTGATGTCGCCAAATATTTCAGACATATCGCCCCCCATCAGGTCTCTGCGGCGCTGTGCTCCGCCGAGCGAGATGATATCGCCCTTGAGGACAGCCCTGCCTAGCAAACCATTGCGGAATAATTCTGGATCGCCTTGGACCATGATGCCGGGTTGAGCAGGAGCTATGGCCACTTTCTTGGCGGGTTTGACTGTTGCTTTCTTTATAGTGACCATCTCGCCTATACCTGTCTTGGCGTTCTTGCGAATCAGACCGTCAATGCGAATTATCCCCTCGCCTACGTCTGCAGGATACGAACGGTCAACTGTTGCAACTGTTTCTCTTTCGCCTTTAATGGAAATTATGTCTCCTCTCTTTAAACTAAGAACTCTCATAACCTCTGTGTCGATGCGTGCCACGCCTTTGTATGCGTCGTCCTGTAGCGCTTCTAATACTTTTAGTCTAAGGTCTTGGGTCATCGAATCCTCCGAATTTGATACGCACGTTGCGCATGTCCTCAAAACATAAGCGCACCATATCATCCATTATTCTTTCCTGATGATGTATGAATTCTACGATTTCCTTCGGGATGCTTATGGCGTGGCTGTTGCCAACCATGCGCAGTTTTACATGAAATGTTTTGTCTTTTATTGTATTGTAATGCTCAAGATTATTGCTATCTGCAGGATGCATGATTGTTTGTTTGCATTTAGGGCATGCTACTGCTCGAAGCTGATAGCCTGATTTAGTAACGAGCGTCTTTTCCATCTCGTCGCCGCAGTTTTTGCATAAGATTGTGTTGTCGAATATGTCTGTCATTGCAAAGACTTCTTGCGAGTCTTTGTATGTCTGGCATCCTTTTTTGTATATCTCATGTGTGTATACCTGCTGTGTATACGAAGTATTTAAATGTTTTGACGTATGGTGATTAATATGACTCTGTTACTGATTAACCGAATTTCGGATTGGCTTGTTCGTCGGGTTGGGAACTATAGTCCTTTTTACAACGATCAGCTACGTGATTCAGGAGAGCTTCGTCAGCGTGCGGAAAGATTGACACAAGAGGTTGCTGGTTTGAGAGAGAGTTTAGCTAACACTAATCGTCTTTTGAGCGAGTGCAATACAGAAGCTGTAGGGGCTCTTCAAAATAGAACGCTAGACTTGGAAGAGAGCCTAGAAACTGCAATGCTTCAGCTTGCTACTGTTCGGAATAACTATGATGGTGTTTCAGGAGAGCGAGACGAGATTAGGTTAGGTTTTGATTCTTCACAGAGAGAACTTGCTCGTGCTCGTGCGGCTGGTACTGCGTTGGAAACTATTTTGCAACGTGAGAGCGGTGCATCAATTCTTGGTTTGCTTGCTCGGCATGCTGGCAGAGTTCTTGAGCGATTTGCTTCGCAAGGGAACGCGACATTTAATGTAACTATCCGAGGCGATATTCTGACCTATCGCGGCGGCTTGCTTGAGGCTCTTGGGCATACAGATATAACTGGAGTTTTTGGAAAACCTTTTTCTGAGCTCCTTTTTCCCAGCGATGCAAAAATTTTTGGGAGCGCGTTAGACGCAACACTGCGTGCTCCCGAGCAATATGGAGGATTCTCACTCGGCGCCGGATTTATTATGAATATTCCTGTAGCATGCTACGCGCATCGCCGTATTTCTGCTTCATTTATGCGGCATGGAACTTCTGGCGCAGTCGGTGCTCTTCGTGTGAATGTTTGTTCTGAGGGTGAAGATTTTGCTCCTTCTTCTGAAGCTATTCGTGTTGAGGTTCCAGCACGTTTTGATGAGCAAACATTGCCTGCCTTTCTGGGTTGCCTGCGGGATTCTGTTGCTCAGTCTAAAGATGAGAGTCGTTTTTGCGTTATTGATCTTGCACGCGGTCTTGATCTTCCAGAGAAAGTATTGAGTCAGATTGGTTCAAATTTAGGGGAGCACAAGAACGTGTTTCTTGCAGGACTCCATCGTGTAAACCCCCTGCCCTATACTGTTTTGCGTGCACTTGAGGATGAGTCGCGCGGAGCAGTTTCGCGCGAACAACTTGGAATTGGCAGTGTTAGATATCTTGGACCTGACTACAAACCTCTTGCTGAGCCGTCATCTGCACTACAACCTCGAACAGTTTAAAAACAACTATTTCTTAATGACGAGATGAATTATTTCAGGAGGTTCTGGAAATTTTTGCGCGAGGACAACTGGCAGTCCCTTATTGTGTCTTTGATTCTGATATTTCTGTTTATTCGTTTTATCTTTTTCCCAGTTGTGGGGTTTGTTTTTGGAAGCGAGCTGCCCCTTGTTGTAGTTGAGTCGTGCTCAATGTATCACGAAAGAGGATTTGAAGGATGGTGGGAGCAGAACGCGCCATGGTATGAAAATAAGGACATCACTCTCTCTGATTTTGAGCAGTTTCCGTTTAAGAACGGAATTAATAAGGGAGACGTGATTGTAGTCTGGGGTCGCAGCGAACTTCGGATGGGCGATGTTATTATTTTCAATTCCGAGTATACCTACCCTCTTATTCATCGGCTGGTCGACATTAATCCTCTGAGCACTAAGGGAGACCATAATCCTGCGCAACTTTCTGCAGAGGGAGATATTCCGAAAGACGCAGTCATTGGAAAAGCAGTGCTGCGCGTGCCCGCTTTAGGCTGGATTAAACTGATTTTCTTTGAGGCACTCAAGCCCAAGGGACAACGGGGTTTCTGCCGTTAATGGGAATTGTATAATTCTTATTTTACTTACTATGCAAGATTTTCTTTAATTTGCTTTCTGCCCACAGCGAATATATCAGTCCGATTGCAATTAAGGGGATTATTAACTTTCTGAAATCAGTTATCATTCTGAAACTAAAAAAATCCACAGATATAACCCATAAATCATAAAATGCAAAAATAATTACCATTGTCGTTAAAATAAGCTCCTCTGCCATGGGAGTCTTATCTATTTTTTTTACCAGAAGGCTAATCGCCTTTACACCAATGAAGAGAATCAGCAAAACAGGAATGACTAATATGAATACATTATCTGTTCCGATAACTTCTACAATTGGCTTCCATAACGGGTTTCCCTCTTCTCCCCTTATTTTTGTCAGTAGGGAATCTATAAGGACCAAAACTGCCAACACAAGCCACCCTGCTGTTTTGGATAAGACTGGCTTTTTCATTTCGGTTATTAATTTATAAGAAATTCATTTATATAATTCCTTCGGTTGCATTTCGGAAGCTGTCTTTTCTATTTGTGCAACCAGAAGGCTTAAAAACTTCTTTCTTCTGAAACAAGCCTATGGAATTCTGTCCTAAATGTGGAAGCGTTATCATTGTGTCTGACAAGAAGGCAGCTTGTGCCAAGTGCGGGCATAAACCTAAGGTGGCGGTCAAGATTCAGAGTTCTGAGAGGTTTGATAAGGGTTCTAGCGTGGCAGTGATTAACGAGAAGCAGCTCAATACCTACCCCAAGGTGCAAATTAAATGCCCTTCGTGCAAACATGGCGAGGCCTATTTCTGGACGCTGCAGACTCGGTCTTCTGACGAATCAGAAACGAAGTTTTACAAGTGCACGAAGTGCGAGCACACCTGGCGAGTTTATAGATAATTTTTATACATTTGGGATATTTTCAACTGAAATATTTGTGTTGAGTCGACATTAATGATAACAATCAGACGTTTTAGTTTAGCAGATAGTTACGCCTCTAACTCGGGGATGTTCCTTTAACTTTCTAGCCCATGCACTCGCATCAGATTTTTCTGTAAATCCATATACTGCACCTGTTAACGGGTCACGCGGGGATAAATCTCTGTAATCGCCATAAACGTATCCATGCACTCGCATGCCTCCTCTTGCAACGAGCGCACCTCTTCCTTCCAATTCGTGAATCTCTTCGCTAACGCCTTTTAGTTCTCCGTCCATAAATAGCGGAGCTCTAGCGCGCATTAGTCTATCTATAGTGAAAGACACATATAATTCCTCAAATTGTATGTCTTTCCCTAATAAGCAAAGGCGCACAGAGTGAGGAAATATTAGCGTCCTTTGCTATAGTAATTTACCCCATACGGCTTCTTTACTCAATTCAGTTTCTCTACTCATTATGTTAATTTTATTTTCAGTCTTTAAAAATTCTTCTGTACTGAAATAACTACTTTTTTGGGTATGCTAAAGTTTTAAAAACGTTCTTCTTGTTGATTCTATAAGGCCCCGTAGCTCAGCCCGGTTAGAGTACTAGCCTTTTACAACAGAATTTGGAGTAAGCTAGGTGTCGCGGGTTCAAATCCCGTCGGGGCCATTTTATTTTATGAGAAATGTGAATTCTAGCCGACAAGGCGTTTGATGCTTTCTATATTATCTGCGATTTCCTGGCCTCTTTTGGTGAGTTTGATGAGCTTCATTCGGCCTTTCTTCTCAAAGAGCACGAGACCCAGCCTTTCCAATGTTTGAAGAATTTTAACGGCGTGGCTGTATGTGCAGTCGACTTCCTTTGCTAGAATTGAGCCATAGCGGGCTTTTGTGAGCTTCTTGAGCGCGACAAGCATGAGCGCAGGCTTACGTCTGAAGAATACATCAAAGTTGTCTTTCATCTGTTCTGACATATGCGTTTTAACCTATATATCCCATCCCTATATGACTTTTAAATCTTTCCCATAAGATGTTATCTAACTAAGTAGTCAATATTTTTGGCGTTGCCCGAACGAGGAGTAACTGATTTTTTGTGCCACAAACCTTATAATTCGCTGTTCTTTCTTATACGTATGAAATACTCTGGAAAACTGCGCGTGCTAGCGGCATCCGATATTCATGGAGATGCGCGCGCGACGAAGAAGCTGGCAGAACGCGCTGAAAAAGAAAACGTTGATGTTATAGTTTTATGCGGCGATATAACCGGACTTGTTGAAACGCCGAATCTTATCAAGCCATTCAAGGAAAGAGGGCAGAAGGTTTTGCTGCTGCCAGGCAATTGGGATTCTTTTGCCACAACTGACTTTTTGGCGCAGTTTTACGGCATGAAGAATATTCACGGATATTCTGCACGTTACCAAAATGTAGGTTTTTTTGGCGCTGGCGGCGCAGATATAGGTCCATTTACGATGGTAGGTGAGCGTGAATTGCTGAAGACGCTTGAGCAAGCTCATGCTGGTTTGAAAGGTATTGAAAAAAAAGTAATGGTGACGCACATGCATCCTTCTGGAAGCAAGTCGGAATTTTCCGGCATTTCCGGCAGCGAATCTATCCGCCGGGCTATCAAGAAATTTAAGCCTGATGTTTTATTGCATGGGCATATTCACGAAGCAGGAGGCGCAGATGAGAAAATTGGAGGAACAAGAGTGATTAACGTTGGCAAGCGCGGGGTTATCATAGATATCTAGGTTGCTTTAGTGTGAGGAGCCATCCGTTGCTTCCTTCATTATCGCGCCAGATTTTCTTGAAATGCTTTAACGAGTATTTCTTATTTGGTCCTGCTTCAGAATCGCATAAAATAATGCCCTTGCTTGTTATATCTTTTACAACTGCAAAATGCCCGGTTTTATCAGGTTCATAAAAATAGCTTACAATCACTGCTTTTTTTTGTTTAAGGTGATTTTTCAGCTCGGAAAATGATTTTTTCTCTTTTGAATCAACGACTGAAAAATATTTTTTTGCCACCTTAATCATAGAACTATTTTTTGTTCCGATATCGTTGTTTTTTGCTCCAAGTTCTTTTGCAAGCACCTTCTGGCTTTTTTTTATTCCGAATGATGCTAAAGCCATCTGCATTACTGCGGGACCGCACCACCAATCTTTTTCCTGTTTAAAATATGGAATCATGCAAACAACCTCGTTTGCTTGGATTCTTTAAGAATATCCTCGAAATTTCTGTGGAAGAAAAAGAGGAGCGTGTTGGCTATGGGTGCAATTTGCTTGTTTATGTAATGCTCGTAGTCAATTTTGTGCTTTAGTTTTTGCAGGGGTTCTGGACCGTCTTCAGTTATGTAATACTCAATTATGCTCCCTTCAAGTTTGTCTAACTTGCGGGCTGCTTTGACATGAGGCGGGGTGGTTTTTGTGTATTCTTCGAGCGACTTGCGGATTGATTTGCGGTAGACGAGTTTTTTGTCCATCCTGCCGGCCTTGAGGTCGCTTACAAATTCCTTTATGAACTTGACAAATTCTTTTCTGTGGAAGATGTTGAAGAGCAGCTGTTTCTGAAATTCCTGTGCTGCGTCGGTCCAATCGCCCCTGATGGCTTCGAGTCCAACTATTTCTAGTTGTTCTTTGCCTTTTTCTTCAATCAGACCGGCGTAGCGCTTCTTTGAGCCCTTCTTTGAGCCTTTTTCTGTTGCGCGTAGGGGTGGTATCATGAACGATAGATAGTGGCGCTTTAATTCTATTTCGAGAAATGAGTGGCGTTTATAGGTTTCTTTGATGTAACCTGTGTAAAATTTATTGATGTACTCTGTTAGTTCTTCTCCAACTTTGCGAGCTTTATCTTTGTTTTCAAGCTTTGTGTTGATGAAAACAGAGTCGGTATCTGAATAAATTACTTCGTAGCCTTTTTCGTGCACTTTTTGAGCTGTTAGCTTGATTGTGGCTTGGGCGAAATGGGTGATGGCATTTGCTACGTCGAGCGAGAAATAGCGGCAGTTTGCATTTGCAAGCACCCCGAAAAATGAATTCATAATAATCTTAATGGCATAGCTCGCGAATTCTCTATTTTCTTTCTTTGCTTTTTCTCGAGCTTCGTGCAGCTTTGCGATGATGCTCGGCAGTATGCCGTCTTCGTTTCTGAAATGCGCGCCGTTGGGAGCCTTTACGGTCTTTTCTTTCGCGGGATTCTTGAGATATGACGCGGGGTCGATATTGTAAGTGCGTATGAGCGAAGGATAGAGCGATTTGAAGTCCAACACCAAAACGTTGTGGTAGATGCCTGGATTTGAATCCATGACGTAGCCGCCTTTGATGGACTCTTCTTTGTGAGAGTAGCGTGTCGTCGGGGATACAAGACCGCGCTTTGTTGCTTCGCGTATGTAAAGTGAATCAAACGCAACAACTGAGCCGGTTATTTTGTCGAGCGTGATGCCTGTTAGTTCAGAGCGTTCCATAGCAAGCTCGAGTGTTTTTGTTTTCTGCAACAGGTCGTAGGCGAGTTTGCAGTCTTGTAAGTTGTAATCTACGAGCTCCTGATGATTGCCCCCGTTAAACCAGCTTTCTATCTGCTCGTGTCTGTTGCTGCCTGAGATGAGCTTGCCTTCACCGAGAATTGCTTGCGAGACGTCTTCAAGTGTCCACGATTCAATATTAATGTTCTTTATGGTCGGGGCTTCTTTGATAAAGGGGTCTTTGATCATGCTGAGACCGTCTAGAACTTGTCTGCCTGCGATTGTTACTGTGGACTTTTTGAAGAAGTCCGCACCCTGCCGCATTTTAATTTGAGAGTTGTCGCGGCCAATGTCGAACGGCATTTCGTGCTCTGCGTATTTTTTCTTGAGGTATGGAAAGTCAAAATCAGGAAGATTCCAGCCGGTGATTATATCAGGGTCAATCTCTATTATTTTGTCGCGTACTTTTCTTAGACATTCTGCTTCGTCTGCGCAGGAAGTTGCATGAGCAAGCTTTTTTTTGCTTACGATGAAGGCCTGCCTGTATTTTTCGCTATACAAGCCGATGCAGAAGAGTCTGTCTAATTTCTTGTCGGATTCTATATCAAGAGATAATGTTCTCAATTTTATTTTTCCTTCAGAGGGTTTGAGCTCTGGTTGACGATATATTCTATCCAGGCGTTCGGCTTTTTCGTAGTCGCCCGTGATAGAAATGGTTCCTTTGAAGTCATTATCTACGAGGAATCGTGTGTGTGGTTTGAGATCTGCTTCGTATGTGTTGATTTTTTTTTCATGGAGAAAGCTGACGAGTTTTATTAATTCTATGTAAGATGAATGTGAAACCTTTACGACTTCTTGCTTGTCAAATGTGGCGAGCTTGGTTTTTTCGACTTTGTATTTTGTTAGATAATGCACATTCTTTTCGACATCCTTTTCACCAAGATAAAAGTATGGCTCTATGGTGCTTATAGTGACAAACGAGTCTCCGTTTTCAAGGCGGCCATAAAGATAGACTGATGTTTCAGTTTCGGTGGCGGTATGCGCGGCATAGACGATGAATCCTTTTTGTGCAGGCATTGGTAGGTTAGTAGCTTGGTGTTTTTAGAGTTTAGCTTTTTGCGTGCAAGATTTATCGCCTATTTTTTTCAATCCGTACATGCTCATCGCAAGGTTTAAAACGCAGATGTTTCTCGATTTTTATGGTTAGTCCAATACAGATTATATCCAGGGGCAGACGTACTCGTCTCTGCTTTAGTCTGGATGATTTTATTCAAGATATTTTAAGTGCCGTGACTCTTCCGCGTTGTCGGGGTGGCTTGCAGGAAGTACGTGTGAGTGGTCGTGTTTCTTTGCAGAGTCGGAATGCAACGCAAAAATATTACAATGTTCACTTGGATTTCGATTATGCGCAACGCGTTGTTACTGAGTCGCGTTCTTTTGTTTACAAAGTTAGTCATCCTCATGCGGAAGGAGAGTTCAATTTTCAGGAGCATCTTGCAGAGCAACTCGCCTATCTTAAGGAACGTGTTAGCGCTTCTCCCTACACGTCCCTTTACACGACGAAAATAGAGAATTCAAGCGACGGCACGCGTTTAGTTATTTCTAGAGCGCCACGTTAGGCATATTTTTATAGTTCTTTGCTTTTCTGGAGCGATGGGTTTACAGATAGGCGACATTGTGCCACGACGTGAAGTAAAGCTTGGAGAGCTGAAAGGAAATGTGATTGCGGTTGATGCTTTTAACGCACTCTATCAGTTTTTAAGTTCTATTAGACAGCCTGATGGAACGCCGTTGATGGATTCTCAAGGTAGAGTTACGTCGCATCTTTCTGGTTTGTTTTATCGCAATATTGCGTTGCTTGACGAAGGCATTAAGCTGGCGTACGTATTTGATGGAGAGTATCACGAGCTCAAAGGCAAGACGCACGAGAAGCGCGATGCAGCCAAGGACGTGATGCGCGAACGCTATGAGGAAGCGCGCGACGAAGGTGATATTGAGCAGATGGGCCGCTACTCAAGAGGTTTTATGAAACTTAATAGTGAGATGATTGCCGAGTCTAAAGAGCTGCTTGAAGCTATGGGGGTTGCGGTTGTGCAGGCGCCTGGAGAGGGCGAGATGCAGGCGGCTTCTTTTGTGCAGAGGGGAGAGGCTTATGCTGTTGGCTCGCAGGACTATGATGCGCTTGTTTGCGGGGCGCGCATGATTCAGAATTTGACTTTGGCGAAAAAGAGAAAACTCTCAAACGGCGACTTTGTTTATATCTCGCCTGAAGTGATTGAGTATGGGCGTACGCTACAGGAGCTTGGTGTGGATGGCGACCAGCTAATTTGTTTAGCTATTCTTGTTGGAACAGATTTTAATGCTGGCGGCGTGCACGGCATTGGTCCGAAGAAGGCGCTGGCTCTGGTAAGGGCGCATCGCTATCCAGTCAGCATCTTTGAAGAGGTGCAAGAGCGCTATGGCTCACAGGATTTTGACTGGCGTGTTATTTTTGAGATGTTCAAGAAGCCTAATGTGGCTCGTGCTGAGCTGAAATTTCCAAGGCTTAATGCTGAGAAAGTTAAAGAGATTTTAGTGAAGGAACATGATTTTTCTCTTGAACGCGTGGAGAAGCAGCTCGGCAAGCTTGTTAAGATAAAGCAGGAAACGAGTCAGAGGAGGCTTTTCTAAATCTATTTAAAGTTGGCTGATTTGATGGTTTAATGGACAAGAAGATAGTTTCGTTTATGAAGAAGCTGAAGAAAATGCCAGACTTTCATAGAGTGAAGTTTGTCATTCTATACGGCTCTCGGGCGTCAGGAAAGGCTAATCTTATGTCTGATTACGATTTAGCTGTTTATTATGAGGGAGGTAAGGACGAAAGATTTAGATTTAGGGTCTCTGCTCTGGGACTTGGGGATAACTACGATCTCCAGATTTTCCAGGATTTACCTATTTATGTAAGAAGCGAAGTTCTAAAGGGAGAGGTCGTCTATGCAGAGGACCTAGCTTTCGTTGGTGATGCTGCGTACGCGACAATAAAGGAATTTGAGATATTTAAGAAATACTACTATGATTATCTCAATCGGAGACCGCTTGTCACATGATTCAAAAGAAGAATATCAGAATTACAGAGATGGAGAGCAAGATTAGCAATGTACTGGACACTCTAGAGGTCATACGGGATAATCTTCCATCTGAGTTTGGCGGGTTCGCAGGCATGGGTCTAGCGAAGGATGGCATTTACAAAAAGATGGAGTTTGCGATAGAATCTATTATAGATATCTGTAACATAATAAATTCTGATTTGAGGCTGGGAATGCCTGAGACAGAAGATGGGCTTTTGGACAAGCTTGAAAAAAGAATACTCTTGGCAAGGAAACGCTTAGGATAATTCGTCAGATGAAGGGCTTCAGGAATATTCTCGTGCATAAGTATGGTGAGATTGATGATAGAAAAGCCTATCAAGATATCAAAAACGGGCTTGAGGATTTTGAAGTTGTCGTCAAGGAATTTGAGAATTTCTTAGCTAAACATAAGGCGCCCAAGAAGCGTTAAAATAGAAGCTGTTTTAGAAAAGACTATATAGTTTTGCGTCTTTTATTTTTAATGAACAGCCACATAGCAGACCGAAGAGTAGGAGACCGTAATATCTTGGATGCATTTGCCTTGAAATTTTGTGCTGTGGTTGAAAGGCACGTTAAGTATATTGTTGTTTCTGGGTTTGTCGCTATCTCTCATGGGAGAAGGCGAACAACAGAAGATATTGACATGATTATTGAACGAATGTCCAAGCCCGAATTTATTTCTTTTCATGAAGACTTAATCAATTCTGGTTTTCATTGTATGCAATCTTCCAAAGTTGGTGATGTTTATGACTATCTTGAAGAAGGGGACGGTGTGCGTTATACGAATAATGAGAACTTCTTTCCGCCTGAAATGGAAGTCAAGTTTGTAAAAGATGAACTTGACGAATTACAGATGAGAACTAGGAAAAAACTTGATTTCACTGGTCTCGATATATGGTTTTCTTCTATAGAGTTTAATATTGCTTTTAAGGAAGAATTGTTGAAGAGTGAAAAGGATATGGAAGATGCTAAGCATCTTAGAATAATATATAAAGATGAATTAGATAACAATTTTATTGAAGAGATAAAATCTAAAATAAGAAAATTGAGGTTAAAACAATGAGAGACAAGCTGCATATGGAGAGTGTTGAAAAATGGGCGGAGTTTGTCCGCGCACATCCTCGGGAAGAGTGGAAACGAGTAGTAGATGTTTTTGTAAATGCTGTATATGAGAAGTCTCAAGCTTTCTATGCACGATTGGAAAAGACCGAAGAGGGCCGCGAGATACTTGCTCGTCTTAAGGTAGAACGACTCAAGAGTGTGAAGCGAGGATAATAATTGGTTCCGAAAATTTCTGCAAGAACTTTCAAGATAGAATATCTTGTGAACTGGTATTATGGCAATCTGGCTTATCGATTTGAGAATTGTGATGTTGATATTTATCACAGGATAAAGGTTATTGCTTCCCGCTTGCATGTGCCGGAATTGACGCATAGAGAGTTTGTTATGCTCATGAAAGAGAATCTGGGTTTTATTGGTGTGAAGAAAAAGCCAAGTGGGTGCAGGATATGCCAAGGCTTGGGTCTCAGGCGTCGGTAGATGTAGTTTTATAAATTGTCAGATGTGTTTTTTTCTTAGGAATGTGTGAAGTGTCTTGTCGAATACAAGTGTGAGTAAGACCAGCGCAAGTGCGCCGAGGTATATTTTAATTTGCAGCGGCTCGAGGTTGCTGTATTGCCGGATTCCCATTATTCCCACCATGATTCCGAACAATACGAGAGTTATTTTTCTTCCTATGCCAGTCATACGAGTGCGATGGATTAGGTATGCAATTAGTAAGCAGGGTATAACTAGTATCAAGAGCAGACCGAATAGCTTGTATGGAAGAAGCAGGTATTTTTCGATAAGTTCTTCTCGTGCAGCCATGGCTCCGATTAGGGCGATGGCGAGCGCTATAATCGCGATAATTCCTTTTTGTTCTCGCAGATTTGTGGGCAGTTTGAGAAGTATTGGATATATGATAAAAAAGAAGAGCAAGGTGAGCAGAATCCTTATGACGTACATCGAAGGCTCATTCATGAATGAGAAGATATCTGCTAATATCGGCATGGGGTTTTAATGTATATTTTGTTTAAAAGCTTGTTGGGCGGCCAGTAGTTTTAACTTGCTCGACTATTGGCATAATATTCAACACCAAAGGAATATTTATAAAGTGCTTCCCATTATTCCATAGATGAGAAATCGCTCTTTTGCGTTCGCATTATTGCTCTTTATGTCTTTTTCTGTTGTGGCTTCGATGGCTTCGGTGCATGCTGGACCCCTTGATTTTGTCACGGATAGCACGCTCATTCAGATATTTACTGGCGATATAAAGGACACGAGTGTTGTTGCTGAGTACGTCAAATGGTTCTTTTTGGTGTTAGTTATCTTTTTAATTTATGCAGGTCTTTCTTATGCAGATTTTCCTGATAATGTAGCTATCCGCTGGGGAATGTCGCTGGTAGTTGGTCTGCTGGCGACGCTTCTTCTGACGAAGGAAGAACTACTTGCAGCCATGCTTTCGTATTCGGCGCTTGGCGTTTCCATTATCCTATTCTTTCCGATACTCGCGCTTGGGTTTATTACGTTTGCTGTCTCCCTAAAGGTTGCTCCGTTCGGCATCCTCTTGCAACGCGTGCTTTGGGTTATTTACTCTGTTTATCTCTTTATCCAGACTCTGGGCTTTTTGATTATTCGATGGGTATATACGCCAGATTATGCGCTTGTAGGTCCTATGGAACCGAGTGCTATCGACCCGTTAATGAACTTTATTTTTGGTCCAGAATTCATTAAGCGTGCGAGTGAGTCTGGGAGTTCTACCATCCTGATTGTGTTGCTGGTGGTCTCTGTCGTTGTCTTCTTCATTTTTGTGGTGAAGAATCAGGGGCTTGTGGCTTGGATTTCTAAAGAAATGCGTGAGGCGGACATTCAGCGCTTCAAGGATACAGCTGAACGGGCGAAGATGGCACGCGGAATCGAAGCTGATTTAACGCGCAGTGGTAAATCATAAGCTATTTAAGTTTCTTTCTTCTCATTTGTTCATGAGAAGAGGCTGGTATATTTTTTTCTTGGTAGCGGTTGTGGTTTTGCTAGTCTCTGGCACTTTTGTTTCTGCACAAGATGCTGAACAAACGGTGTCGAATGTTTCTTCTGACGCGGGGTTGTGGGGAACTATTAAAGACAACATGGTACGAGTGTTTAACGCAATCAGCACGTTTGCTGACAAGTATATAGTCGGACCTATTATCGGAACAAGGACATTTGGAGGAAAGTCAATTCATATTTTCTCGGGTAATTTTTGGTCTGAAAGGTTTTTCTCTTATATCTCCCTTAGCGTTTGGATTATTTTATGGTCTGTCGTTTTTGGATTTTTTCAACTTAGACTCGGTAACGCTAAATCTGAAAGAAACATTGTGTTCAAATTTACATTTGGTAAATGGCTTAAATTTACGAAGTTTGCGCTCATTTTTGCTGTTTTATATCCTATTTTAATGGGCATTCCCTTCATTAATCGTATATTGCAGATAGTGACGCTTGAGGTGCTTGGCGTGGCTGTGGTCTGGCGCGCGTTTATTGTTTCGGCTGTGTTTATCTTCGGACCGCTTTACTTCAAGAGGTATATAGCTTATCGCGTAGAAATACGCGAATATAAGGAAGAACTGCAGAAAGTGGCGGGAGAAGAAATTATTAAAGCCATGGCTAAAGGATGAAAGTTTTTAAGGACAGAATGTGTGCTAAAGATATGTTAATGTGCAGACGTGGCGGTGTGCCTTGGAAGAAGATAGTTTATTCAGTTTTTGTGCTTGTTGCCCTGTTTGCTCTTTGGTATTTCTTTATACGTAATTGCACGATAACACAAGAAGAACTGGTAAAGACTAAGACAAGTTCTCTTGTAGAGTTGACGGTCTGGGTCAAAGAACATATTTTTTGGTGCGGTATTGAAGCAGAACGGGGGGTGGGGGTGCTTGGTAAGATTTTGGCTTTTGTGAACGGCGTACTTGGATTTAACGCTAGTTTCTATGATTTTGTTCCTTATCTCCTAACTGGCCTGTTCGTAGGGCTTTGGATATTTCTTGCTTATTGGCTTGCGAGCATATCTATTCTCGCCTCTGTGCCTTGGGTAGAAAACAGAAAAAGCGAGGGGGAAAAATTAAAGATTAGCTGGCTCTATTTTTTAGGCAGCCATCCATGGAAGATTGTTCCTATTGCGGCGTTCTACGCGGTGCTTACGCAAATTCCCCTCGTGAACCGTTTTATTCAGATTATAACCTTTGAGGTGTTTGGAGTGAATTGGTTTGTACGTTCGATACTTATTGCATTTTACATTGGCATTATTCCAAGTGCGATTGAGGCTTATACGCGTCATCGCCTTAGGAGATATTACTATAATCAGATTTTGCGGGCGAAGTATGGAACTAAGATTGCGAAGGCTATGGCTGATGGTTAAGATGCGTAAGCAGATTATTGTAGCTGGCGCTTGCGCGATGTTTATTCTTTTATCTTTAGGGTTTGTTGTCGCAGAGGAAGCGGCGAATGAAGGAGCTGGCAATCGCGCCAAGAATTTTCTTTTTGATAACTCATTTGTGCAGAATATAATGCAGAATGCGCCCAACTGGTTGGGATTTAATGGAACTGGTTCGACTTTGTTTTATTATTTTTTGGTTGGTTTTCTTGCAGGGCTGATGATTTGGGTCGTATATACGATTGCGCGTTTTGTTAGACACTGGGTAACTGGCGGCAAGAGTCTTTATTTGAAGCAAGGGGAAGAGATTAAGGAAGATTGGTCGCGTTGGCCTGAGATTGTAGCTGGGAGACCATGGAAGCTCATTCTATTCGGCGTGTTTTATGCCTTGTTAATGATGTTGCCGATGGTTAATCGAGTGCTTCAAATTATAACTTTAGACGTCTTTGATTTAGGTGTTTTTTTGCATGCTTTAGTAGTGGCGTGCGAGGTTGGCTTTTTACCTTGGATGCTTGAATCTTATATGCGAGCACGGCTTAATGCAAAATATGAAAGAGCTTATAGAAAGGCTCGTCCTGCTGCTAGTTGACCATTTCTAGTTTAATCTGCGCGTTGGCAACGATTAGCTGTGTGTTGCACTGCCGCATACGCTTCGCGGGGCGTCATTGGAACTCCTCTCTCGGTGAACTGGGTCGCAATATTTTCTAGCTGACCGTAATTTGCAGCCATGGCTCTGGTGTGCCTCATTTTTCTTCGTGCTTCTCCGATGTAATATCCTGCCCCGCGCAATAGATTTAATCCTGCGGTTTTTCCAAGTTGTCCTGCGTAGCTAATTGTTCGTCTAGTCTTGGCTCTCAGCGTCTCCTTTTCTGCTTGGGGTGAACCTTCGTCTTGGGTGCTATTGGCTGTGACTGCTGGTCGAGATGGAAACTCTCTGTATTCTGGTCTTTCTTGAGGCGTGTAAGCTGCTGTCGGGTCAAGCTTTTGATAGAGATAAGATCTGACTGAACGTTCTATTTGAGCGTCAACACCCTTCCCGATGGTTTTTCCTACTGCTTTTGTTGCATCCCACGCTTTGCCTAATAGCCAGCCGGCAGGTTTGATGGTTATATTATACATAGTCTTGCTTCGTTGAGCCCACTTCTCTCTATTTATGGCTCTTATTTTTGCCTGTTCTTCAACCATAGTTCTATATTCTCTGTACATGTTTTTACCTTAATTTATATGAGCTTTCAAGGTATTTAAACCTTTCTAATTAGTTACCTCTCTGTAGTAACATCACAGTTTGAAAAATTTACCCATCTAAACGTTTAAAATCTTGCGTTCTATAACTGTTCATGGGTGCAAAAATAGGGGCGATTATTCTGCTTTTTTTAGCCCTTGCGTTAGTTTCGGCAGAATTGCCTGACCCCAATGCACTCAACAGCCAGCTTGAACAGGGGTCTGCATTTATTGAAAGTGAGTCTTCGCAAGCTGACTTCATTATGGCTGAATGGGGAAGGTTTCTTGAGAATACTTTTATTGGGAAAAAAATAGTCTCGGCAGGAAATTTTCTATCTAAACAGGACGCAATCTTCATGACCTTGCTCGGTCTTGGTTTTTCATGGTCGCTTTCGTTTCTCTTCAGCTTTTTTATTTGGTTGCTTTTGATTGTTTATGCTTATAGTTTATTTAGTGTTCTTCAGCTATCGCTTCCCTTTCAACGCTACGCGTCTTTAGCCAAGTGGGGCGCATTTGCAGCATTCTTTGTGTTGATATCCACGATTCGCATTCCTCGTTATTCAGCTCATCTGCTAACGACGTTAGTTGAACAGATAGATGGTCTTTGGTTTCGCATTATAGCGATTTTTGTGGTGTTTGCTTTGTTTCTTTTTGCTCTGTTCTATGTAGGATTTGTTAACCGTTGGGTGCGGAAAGTTCTTTATGGAAAAGAGATACAACGCACCAAGGAAAAAGTCACTCAACAGGGAAAATCGCTTGAGATTTTAGGAAAAGAGCTTGCTGAAGAGAAATCTGCTGGTCTTTCTGAAAAAGACCGTGCAGCAAAACATAAGTTGGCTGAAGATGAACTGGGTGGTGCGCTTACAGATGAAAGCTGAAGCGTTCTTCCGTTTTGGAAAACATCAGTTCAGACTTTAGGTTATTCCTATGAAATTTTCAATCTCTTTTTTCTTACGTATATCCAGAGAGACCTCTAAGCCGTAATGTGTTGGTTTAGCTAGAAGAAAATCTTTTACTAGCTCGTCAATGGCTCTTCTTACTTCTTTTCTGCCTCTTAAGTGATCGGGCAATCCTTTTTGAAGATTATGGATGCTTGTATGTTTATGCATCCAAATTCGGTGTCTTGTCATCTTTCTTAATATGAATCTTTTTATTTCATCTTTTATTTCTTCTTCCACATGCTCCATTAATATTTCACACTTATATACTTTATGGAGCTCCGTTTTAGTAATTACTACATAACATTTTTAGGCTATCAAAACGAAAGGTTTAAAATAGATCTCTTCTTCTGTAACCGATGGACGAAACTAACGACGAGTCTGTAAGTATCTTTGTTGAGTACTTCGGAGGATCCCCTTATATTAAAGTGCTCGACTTTCTCATAAGCGGGCTTGGCTTCGACTACAGCATGACTGAGGTGGCTCGAGGAGCAGGAGTTGGTTGGAGTGCATTTGTCAACGTTTGGCAGAAATTGCTTGATAGAGAGGTAATTGTTGCAACGCGGACTATAGGGAACGCTAAACTTTTTACCTTGAATAAGAAAAATGAGTTTGTTAAGGGTGTCGTGAAATTGGATTTGGAGCTGACTAAATTTGAACTGGAAAAGGCATATGAGGGGAACGTTTTGCCGCATAAAGCTATTTAAGCGGGTTTTTACATTCTGATTCTATGGCGCCTTATGATGTGATTGGAAATGTTGCTGTGGTGAAGTTTAAGCGTGGAATGAGTGTAAAGGAGAAGAAGCGTTTTGGAGAGCGATTTTTGAAAGAACATTCGAGCGTGCATAGTGTGCTGGAGAAGCGCGGGAAAATTAGCGGCAGACTGCGGACGCCTGAAACACGATGGATTGCAGGTCTGAAGACAAAGGAAGCGTTATATCGCGAGAATGGATGCGAGTTTAGATTGAATGTTGATTGCTGTTATTTCTCGCCGCGCCTTTCTTCTGAGAGGAGTGAGCTGGCTGCGATGGTGAAGAAAGGCGAACGCGTGCTGGTGATGTTCGGAGGTGTTGCGCCCTTTGCGATTGTTATTGCTAAAACAAGGAAGCCGAAGGAAGTTATTTCTGTTGAGCTTGGCAAGGAATGCAATAAATATGCTGTTGAAAATGTTAAACGCAATAAACTGAGAGATGTTGTGACGTGTGTGCAGGGAGATGTTAGGAAGAGAGTTCCTGCACTGCAAGGCACGTTTGACAGGATTGTGATGGCGCGCCCGAACTTAAAAGATAGTTTCTTGGATGTTGTTTTTAAGAAGATTAAGAAGAACGGAATGATTCATTATTATGGGTTTTATCCTGAAAGCGAGATTGATAATTTAAGCGAGCTAATTTATGAAGAAGCCAAGAAGGCTAAGAAAAAGATTAAAATTTTAAGAATAAAGAAAGCAGGGGATATTGGAGTTAGGAAGTTTAGGTATCGGGCGGATGTTAAAGCGTTATAGGCTGTATGTCTTTGACCTTTCTTATTTTTTCCATGCTGAGGGGCTTATCGCTTAATGCTTTAAGCTCTGTTTCTGCGACGAGGTTGTTTCCTTGATAGATTCTTCCTGAGAACATATAAATCGAGCCATTTATTGTTGTGCGTTCTTCCCTTGCATGGGCTTCTACTCTAATTGCGCCAAGAGCGATTTTATCGTAGAATACTGTTGTCATGGCTCTATTAAATGGCGTTGGCTTTGCTGGTTCTCCACGATAGGCTTCTGCCAGAATGCGTACAAGTACTCCTGGGAGCAGGGCTTGTATCCAGCCAGGCGAAACACTTTCTCTTTTTGAAGACTTGAGGAGTCGCCGATATTTTGATTCTCCCTCGGGAGTCAGGATTATATCTGCATAGACTGGTCCAGCGTCGGGCGTTCCGAATGGTTTTAATGTTCTTGATATAAGACCTATGCGCGTTTCATTGGCAGAGCATACAATATTCCTTCTATGAATTGGCAATTTTATTACCGTCTCGCCGTTGTCCTCTTCCATTTCAAGTGGACCAAGCCATTTTCTTCCAGGATATAGATGATTGCTAAACTTTGTGTGATGGTATATTTGAGGAGGACATGCCGTGCCAGTGTGCATCTCATAGAGTTCAAGCGCCCGTTCAAGCCCTATTGCGCTTTGGTGGGCTCCCATAACTGGAACATTTTTTAATCCGTGCGCTTGGGCGCATTCTTTTCTGAAGTGAATTTCATTCGTGTCGCCGGTGAATACGCCGAACTTTCGTATGGCTCGCGGACTTGTTTTCACTCGTTTTCGGAGTATTCTCCTTATTTTTTTTCTTTCAGCTTTTGATATCTCCTTGACCATCTTATCGGGCTTTTTGCGCCCCTTTTAGTTTTTATTGTGGTCGGTTTAGAACGAAATTTCTGTTTTGACTGCGCTTGGAGCTTCTCCGCCGTGCCAGGTGAAGCGGGGACGCACGCGCATAGGATAAATGCGCTCTGAATTGTCGTCGAGTATGAGCGCAGAGCCCTTAAGTTGCGGAAGCTCGTCCATTTTTCTATTAATGTGCTCGAGAATGTACGATTGCATAATTTGATTTAATGCTTCGAGGTCTTGCTGCGATGTAAGCTTGTGGGAGATAACGATGTCAGATTGAGTCATTACATCGCGATGGATTTGTCCTGGCTGTTGTGTTGCCAGCACAAGGGAGATGCCCGGCTGGCGGCCTTCTCTTAGAATCTGAACTAAGGCTTCTGTTGCAGGCGTCTTGCCTTCTTTTGGGAGGAATTCGTGTGCTTCGTCAACGAAGAGCCAGACAAGGGGCATGTCACGGTTTGTGGTGTGCGCTAGATAGTCAACGCCGTGCTGTAAAGATTGAAGCTCTTCTTTTTTACGCTCTTCCATGCGTTCGTTGAATAGCTTTCGTGAGATTAAGCTGATAACGAGCGCTCGCACGTTGAATGCGCTTGTGGCACTGTAAACAGATAGGTCAAGCACTGTGGTTTGACCGCCCTTTACGAGTGATTTTACCTGCGTGCCTTCAGCGTTCATGGAAAACACGCCCCAAGTTTCGGCGGCGTCCAACAGGGCGAAGATTGAGTTTTTGGTATCATGCGATGTTTGTGTATCGCGCTGTATTTGTTGCTTGATGTCTTTTATGGTGTAGGTGTTTGATTGCTGCTTTAAATGAGAAATTGTCCGAGCTAAGAGAGTGCCTTCTGGGGAGGTCATGGCAAGGTTGAAGATGGAAAGCCAGTCGTCTGTGTTTAATTCGGCTGCACTGAGGGCAAAGGTGTCATCAAAGGGGACTCCCATTTCTTTATAATTGTCTGCCTTGCCCTTTGGCACGAGAACGCGCACATTGAGCGGCTTGGTTTCTAAATTCCAGTCCCGTAAGAGTGCGGCATCTTTCTCGTTTTTGAATTTCATGGTCCAAAATATTCCCATGGTGTCGAAGATTAGCGAGCCAATGTTGCGCGCCAACTCTGGTGTGAGGTTGGAAAGTTCTTCGGCGATGACACCGAGTGAGTACGATTTTCCAGAACCTCTTTTGCCCGCCACTAATACAACATGACTCCGCGCGACGTCCATCCAGAGGTGATTTGAGAGAGAGGTGTGTGTGCCCATTGTGACATAACCGCGCCCGAGATAGATGAGACCTTCTTTGCCGAACTTTTTTTTGTCGCTTGCGTCTCGGCCGAGAATAATATCGTAAGGCATGAGTGTTCAAGCGCGCGCTTGTATATAAGCGTTGTTTTTTCGCGGCTTTCCAGGGCAAAACCTTTTTAAACGCTGTTGAATAGGGCATGCGATGGAAACAGGTGTTCACAAAGAACGAGGATTGGTTGCTGAGATGCGCGCGAATCCTTGGATGTTGTCTACTGTTGTTCTTGGTGTGCTTTTTTTGATTGTACTTTTTGCTAATACGTCTGGGGGCGGTGTTGGTGCGGCGAGCAGTCAAAAAGTTGGCGAGGACGTTGTTAATTATCTAAATGGTCAGACTGGCGGCGGCGTTGTTTTAAGTTCTGTTGAGCGCGAAGGCAGTCTGTATAAAGTTACTGTGACCTATCAGGGAGACACTGTTCCTTTGTATGCGACGCTTGATGGCAAGAATCTTGTACCACAAGTAACTTCGCTTGATGGCACGGTTCAACCTGGCTCAACAGGCAACCAACAGCCTGCCGCATCTAATGCGCCAGTGACGATTGACGCGAATAAAATTGCGAATGCGCCTGTAAAAGGAAATGCAAACGCTCCTGTGACGATTGTTGAGTTTTCTGATTATCAATGCCCATTCTGCGAACGTGCGTATCAAACTCTGAAGCAAATTGATACAGAATATATTAAAACGGGAAAAGTTAAACTTGTTTATATGGACTTTCCTTTAGGCTTCCATGAGCAAGCGCAGAAGGCGGCTGAGTCTGTCCGCTGTTTCAGAAAAATTAAAGGCAATAGTGATGCAGCTTATTATCTCTACCATGACAAAATATTTGGCAATCAAGCCAGTTTGAGTGAAGCAAGCCTTAAGCAGTGGGCGCGTGATTTGGGCGCGAACGGTGCGCAGTTTGATGCGTGCTTCGATTCTAATGAATTTGCTGATGAAGTGCAAGCTGACGCGGCATATGGGGCGCAATTAGGTGTGTCTGGAACGCCTGCGTTCTTCATAAATGGAGTGCCTCTCGAAGGCGCACAGCCATTTGCAGCTTTCAAGCAAGTTATTGATGCGCAGTTATTATAAGGATTAAACACTTAAATGTTTATAAACTATTTACTTATGGAATTATAATGGGAATTAAAATCGCGCTAGACAGCGAAAGTGTTTTTTATTATTTGACTAATCGTCCTGCTGAACAGAGCCATGATGGGCGGAAACAACCAGATATTACAACTCTTTTTAGACCCATTGTTACTGCGTCGTTGGGCAAGGCAGAGCTACCATTGCCTCTTCAAGGCATCGGCATTCACTTTCGTGGGATGGGCAATCGGCGTTATTCGGGGCAAGCTATTATTCAGAGCAGAAGGGCTATAAGCCTTCCTCGTTTATCCACAAGGCTTCAAGAAGCGTTCCCTGTTGAATCTGGTTATCAATGTGCGCCTATTCGGCCATCAGGTTTGGAAAGTTATGTTTACGAAAGGAAATCAAAAGAGGTTGCTTTTGCTGTTGATTATACGACAAATCCCCAAAGCGGGAAGCCTGCCTTTTTGGTCTTAATGGGTTGTAATGGTGCTAAAATGCGCGCTCTCGATTCGGAAGCTGCCTTTATTGAAGAATTGGATGCTTTTGGAGACATCACTTCTCGTTTTTTGGAGACCTGTTTTTCTTCCCCAAGGAAAACACACGCTCTTCCAAATTCAGTAGTTATCCCCCCACGCTTAGAGTTTTCTTTAGTAGGTGTTGAGTACGGGTCTTAATTAAGAAGAAATCTACCAGCCTTTTAGGCTGGAGTCACGAGCACCCCGCTAACTATTTCTACTAACAAGAATATGAAACAGGGAGAGCAAGTTGCTGCTCCCTGCACATCGTTTGTAGCAGTAGCTTTCTCTCGTAAATAAACCTTGCGGGGCGCGACAACGCGCTCCGCGCGGAGGAAAAATGGAACAACTAACACTGAGCGCGAGCTCTAAGAAAATAAACGAATATCGGCACCGAGCACACAGCGTCGGTATTTCTATTTGGCACTTCGAGTGGTGCTCGAAGTATCGGTACAAGATGTTTGGAAAGGAAGAGTACTGCGCGCTTATGGGTGCTTGTATTCGTCGCGCAGCACACGAGCACGGAATAAAAATTATTGTGCTCGAAGTTTTGCCAGAACACGTGCATTGTGCAATTGAATTAACGCTGGCGATGTCGCCGGCGTGGGCATTGCATAAGTTGAAAGGAAGGTCGTCCTTCCTTTTTTTCAGAAGACATAGAAAAGCGCAGTTACGTTATCCGCGCGGGCATCTTTGGAGCCGTGGAAAGTTTGCGGCTTCAATTGGATTTGTGCAAAAAGATACCGTCGAGGAATACATCAGAAAGCAGCGAGCACATCACAACCTCGCCCCGTCAGGAAACCGCACTCCGAACGGAGTGAGGATTTGCCAGCAGGCAAACCTTTAGGGTGCGGAGGAGGTCATCTTTGTAATGGATTTTATGGCAATTCTTATATACTTTAAATATTATTGACACGTATGCAAAATCATATCTTGCCAAAACTTAATTATTCGTATGATGCGCTTGAGCCTTACATAGACGCGCGGACAATGGAAATACATCATGCGAAGCATCACCAGGCTTATGTTGACAAGCTAAACGCTGCGCTTGAGAAGCATCCGAAGCTGTTTGAGAAGAAAGTTGATGAGTTGTTATCTGATTTGAACTCTGTTCCTGAGGATATTCGAACTGCTGTTCGCAATCATGGCGGAGGTCATGCGAATCATAGCTTGTTTTGGGAGTTGATGACGCCACATGCGAAAGATAAAGAAATGAAGGGAGAGGTTATTGATGAGATTAAGAAGGCGTTTGGAAGCGTTGATGTGTTTAAGGAGAAGTTTAATGAAACTGCTTTAAATCGGTTTGGAAGCGGGTGGGCTTGGCTTGTTTTGCATAAAGGGAGATTGGAAGTTTATAGCACGGCTAATCAGGACTCGCCGCTTATGGAGGGAAAAATACCTTTGCTGGGTATTGATGTTTGGGAACATGCTTATTATCTTCTGTATCAAAACAGGAGAGCAGATTATATTAAGGCGTGGTGGAATGTTGTGAATTGGAAGCAGGTTAATGAACTGTTTGAGAAGATGAAGGAGTAATTTATCTTTTAACTATTTCTTTTCCAGCATCAAGCAACCTTTCATAAGTTATCGCATCTAAGAAATATCCGCTTTCGGATAATTCTTTTAGTGATTCTTTATATTCATTGAAATTTATTATTTTTTTGTCTAAAAATATTAATAAAAGAGAAGTTGTTCTTATAGGGGTTAAGTTAATCATTGAAGCGAAATTAAAACCTTCTTTTTCATCTATTAAAATTGTTTTTATTTTTATTTCTTTACATAAGGATATTGCTTCTTTTTCGCCGTCATCCAAGCTTAATATCTCTAAATTTGATGAAACTTCAATTATTTTAATAAACTTTTCATCAATGAGTTTTTGTATTTCAAATATTTCGCTTTTTTCTAATTCTTTTCCTTTTTCTATTACTTCTTCATATATCTTCTTTGGAATTAATATCTCATCAAAAATCCTCTTTAGCATAACTATTCTTCCTATTTTTGCTAAATGTATCAAGGATGCAGAATCAGAAATAGCTTTCATTTTAGAATTTTAAGGCTATTTCTATATCTTTTTTAACGTCTTCTAAAGTGTAATGCATTGGAATCCTTCTTTTTCTTACAATCTCTAAAATTTCCCATAGTGAGAGGCCTGCTATTTCTCCTGCTTTCATTAAAGTTACTTTGCCTTTTTGATATAAATCTAACGCATGCTCTAATTTTATTTCTTTTAGCCCTTTGTCCAGCACTCTTCGCAGTGCAATCGTCATTCCAAGTTTTTCTTTTTCAGCATACCATTTGAGCTCTTTTTCTATATCTTCAGGTATACGTGTTGATATAAGTGCCATTTTGTATACAAATACTATATTTTGTGCACTATTTATATCTTTTTATGCGAAAGAAAACTATGGTTTTCTGAGAAAGTCGGAATATAATTCTGCGATATACATTTTTTTCAACTATAATGTATTTAAACTAGCTCGATATTTATTTTTATGGACAAATCGGTTTATAATTTTGAAAGAAATTATGATTATGGACCTAGAGGTCCCGAAAGCGGATGTTTTAAGGACCATAATTCTATCGATATAGGACTTGAAGCTATGTCTTTGCCATTAAGGCGCTCTCTGGAAACCAGCATATTTCTTTATTATGACGGGGCTCATTTGGTGAAAATAACTTCTAACAATGAACCTATAGCCGATACGAGCTATAAGCGTTCGGTCACATTAGAAGTCGTGCCTCCTTCTGCCCGTGTTCCTCATGGTCTGGCTAAATTATTATTAGAAAACCAATTTAAGCAAGTTCCTTCAAATATTTAACTATTTCGTTAGAAAATCAATTTCGTCCTGCTCAAGCTTGAGCTTCTGCTGGATTTGAATGCTTTGCAGAATAGGTCTGAGTACTTCAAAGTCGCGCATGACCCGCTTGACAGAGCAGTGGACAGCACGGGCGTATTTCTGAGATATTGTTTTCTTTTTGGCGGTGCGCTGGTTATTCATCCAGATTTTGAGCACGCGCTTTGGACGCTCGTATTTGGTGAATGTGGAACGGGGGAGTTTCTTTGCATAAGCGATGCCTGCACTCTGGAAGATGTTTTGGTAAAGAAGGAAACGCCAGTGTTGCTGGCGATAGATGCGGCCGCGGTGAATGTCAGCGTTGCTGAGCGCGTAGTACGCCTTGAAGAGAGATTCTTCTCTGTATTCGCGCGGAATGTTTTCTTCTATCCAGAGCAAAATTTCATCAAGTGAGAGCTCTGTGTTATCAAACAGTTGCAGAAAATCCTGCCTCTGCTGGAAGAGGAGCTTGAGAATGTTGAATATGCTTTCTTCCTTGTTGCGCTTTTCGGGATCTACAGGGATATTTCTGTCTATGGTGTATGCCTGAAGATCGTTTAGCGCTGCTCTGAGGTCCCCCTGTGATTTTATGGCAATCTGCTTGAGGAAGTGCGGGTTTTCCTGCGTGCCTTCTTTTGCACAGATATTTGAAAGAAATATCTGAACTGTGTCTGGTTTGAGCGATTTCATTTCAACTAGTGTGCAAAGCGGTCGCAGTGGAGCAAGTTTCGTCTGCCAGACGTCGTTGCCAGTGATTATGATTGGGTGAGATGTTTGGTTTATTATGCGTATGAGTTCGGCTATGCCTCCGATGTCAGTTCCGGTAACGCCGTCGACTTCATCTACCAGAAGAATCTTATTTTTTTTGAAAAGGCTTTCTTGTTTGGACGCGGGCTTAAGTATTTCTTCTAACTTGATGCGATTGCGAAGGTCTGACGAGTTTAGCTCGAATATTTCTGCGTTGTTTTCGCGTGCAGCCACGTGTGCCAGAGACGTTTTCCCGGTGCCTGGAGAACCGTAGAGAAGAATTGCTTTTTTCTTTGGAAATTCGGACAGAAATGTCCTGACTGCTAGGATGACCTGTTCGTGACCAACCATGTCTGTGTACTTCTTTGGACGATGTTTTTCTGCAAGAGTCATCTTAGAGTGACTTGCCACGGCCTGCCATGACGAATGACGCGAGGAGTGCTTGGAGCTGTACGAATTCATCACTGCCTTCAACCATGCGGAACTCGATTTCACCTGTTTTTTCAGTAAGTTTGAGCTTTAGCTCGGGTTCGACCTGCAGGTTCCAGACCTCTTTCTGAATGGCTTTGATGACATCTATTCCAGCGATGCTCTCCTTGAGCATGACATCCAGAAGCTTTTCGCGCGCATTCATGAAGTCGCCTGCAAGCGCATAGTCGAGGACAATGCGGATGTTTGCCGGCTTTGAGCGTGAAGAAATGATGTTTATCATTTCTGCGTTGACATCTGGGGAAATGGAAGCTGTTGCCTGAATCAAATTAATGGCACGTCTGCAATCGCCCTCGCTGGATTCATAAAGAGCCTCGTATGTATCCTCCGCTATATTCAATTTCTCTCTTTCTCCGATTTTTTTTATGACAGAAGCGATATCTTTTTTTTCGAGCAGTTTGAATCTGAAGACAACACACCGCGATTGTATCGGGTCGATAATCTGGCTTGAGTAATTGCATGAAAGGATAAAGCGGCAAGTGTTGGTATAGTTTTCCATTGTTCTTCTTAGTGCTTGCTGTGCTTCTCTTGTGAGGGCGTCTGCTTCATCGAGAAAGATTACTTTGAATGGCACGTTGCCTAGTGATTTGGTGCGCGCGAAGTCTTTGACCTTTTGTCTGACGACGTCGATGCCTCGTTCATCTGATGCGTTCAGTTCCAGATAGTTTTGTTTCCAGGTGTCGCCGAATAGCTCACGCACGATGATAAGTGCGAGCGTTGATTTTCCTGTTCCGGCAGGACCCGCGAATAAGAGATGAGGTATGTTAAGTGACTGCACGAGTGAGCGCACGCGCTTTACAATTTCTTGCTGTCCAACCACTTCTTCAAAGACCGCGGGTCGATACCTTTCTGTCCATATGTCGGTCTGCGTCATGGACGTTTCTCGGGCAGTGGGTTTTTATAGATTGTTGTGTTCAATTCTTAGAATTGCTGCAATTAGATATTTTTAAGCTGCGCGTTCTCTGTGGAGGCGTCGTCTGCGCTTTTCTTTGCGAAGGCGCTTGCGCTGCCACTTCCACCGCATCTGGCCTTTTTTCTTCCAGCGCCGTGAGGATCTTTTCATGTTTGTATGGGGAAAAAGTGGTTTTTAAACTCTTTGTCTTGGCGAATCCTTATGCAAAGATTCCCACTGATTAAGTTACCTGACGTTTGAGAATATTTGTTTATCCATCCCCGTACGGATTTATAGAGAATTCCGATGATTAAAGCACATTTAGTCCAGAATTCTCTAATGGATAATTCTTAAGTGATGCAATTAACAGAATTATCCATAACACAAGAAACGGGAATGTCTATAAGGATGCTTTTGCTTTGGAGGTCATGCAATTTTGGTATAGTGTGCAGACCGCAATCCGTGAAGCAGATATTGTAGTGGAAGTGCTGGACGCGCGCCTGCCTGAGCTTTCACGCAGCGCAGATATTGAACAGATGGTTGAAAGGAATAGGAAACAGCTTTTATTTGTAGTTAATAAGTCTGATTTGGTCTCACGCGAGTCCGTTGAGGAGCTGCAACGCATGTTGGGTGTGAACAAATGTGTGTTTGTTTCTGGGGTAAAAAATCTGGGCATGCGTGTGCTCAAGGAAAGGCTTTTTATGATTGGTAAAAAACTAGGGTATCCAGACCCGCGCGTGTGTTTTGTGGGTTATCCTAACGTTGGGAAGTCCTCAGTGATTAATGCGCTTGCTAAGCGGGCAAAAGCGAAGGTTTCTCCTCACGCAGGCACGACTAAGGGTATTCAATGGATTTCTGCTGGCGGTTTGCGCATTATGGATAGTCCGGGAGTTATTCCTGTTGAAGTGCACGACGAAGCTCGTATCGCCTTGATGAGCGCACGCGACCCTGAAAAATTGAAGCTTCCTGAGAGGGCAGCTGTTGTGCTGTTGAAATATGTTCGGGAGCATCATCTTGAAGCGTTCACGCGATTTTATGGCATTTCTACGGCGGGTGATGAAAACGACATGTTTATTGCTGTTGGGGAGAAGAAGCGTTTCCTTAAGAAAGGCGGCGAACTTGATTATCGACGCACCGCGATACAGATTTTGCGCGACTGGCAACACGGCAAGATTTCACTTATTGCTTGAATATTTTTACAACCCTGAATTCTTCGCAAACCACCAGAGTGTTATCACCAAATATCTTTTTGATGTCAAGAATGCGGTTCAAACCACGTCATTTATGGCGTTGCATTCTTGAGCATCCAAAACACGAGTGCCTTTTCAAACTCTACACTTTAGTGTGGAGTGGCACATCGTGTTTTTGATTTTCTTGAGTCTCTTGATAAAAAATTTCTTGTGAACCTTTCTCCAATAAACTATCGTGAAGGGCATAATCTTTTCACCAATTTGTACGTCCTTCACGAATAGCAAAGGCGCACGGAGTGGGGAAATATGAGCGTCCTTTGCTATAAAGATAAGTCTCCTTCTCCTTCTTTAGCTGCAAATACAGGGCTTATTCTTCCAAAAGGTTTGACATTTACTTTTGTTATTGCAATTAAACACCCAGCTCTATTTTTTGAATCTTTTATAACAACTCTATCCCCTATTTTTGGCAATAATCTTTTCTTGTAAACGTAGGAGTCATAAAGCGAAGAAGTCGCTCTTTTCTTTCCTTTCACGACGAGATTAACTAACTTGTCCGTCTCTTTTTTAGTATATCCAAATTTCCAATGAGACGTCTTTTTCATGTTTTAATTAAACGAATCGTGATTGAGCTTAATGAGTTCGATTTCTTCCTTGGTATGCGTGCCACGTTCTTCACCGAGTAAGGTCTTGTAAAATCCTAGTTGCGAGTTAAGCGCTCTGCCGAGCGTACCTGCTTCTTTGATTAGGAGAGCAATTTCCTGCTCTTCTAAAGATGTCTTATTGAGCACGCGCCATCCTTTTATCTGCTTGTGCTTGATTGGGGTTTCATATGCAAGTGATTTTGTGATATTTTCTTTCTCGAGCAATTCATCATAGGAAAGCGACTGGAGCAACGTGCGAGATTTCTTGACGTCCAGTTTGGTATAATCCTTTATGACTAACCCAGTTTCTTCGTGGACATTGGTGAGCAGCTCTTTGAGGCGCGTTTTCAGGAGCGAGCCTTCCTTGCCTAACTCGACCAGACTCCTTTGGATGCCTTCCGCAATCTTTTGTATTGCGTATCCTTTTTGGACAGTTTGTATGGCAGCGTCGAGACTCGGATAATTGCGCATTTCCATCTTTGTAAGATTGGTTATGCTAGCGTCAAACAACTCACGTTGTTTTTCCAGTAATTGAATATGCTCGTTTGTTTTTCTGAGCAGTTCATTGCTGTTCAACAGCACGCGTCGGAGGTTTTTGTGATAAAGTGTTATTTCATGCTTTCTTTCTGAGACAGCGATGACGAGGGTGTTAGTCATGCGTGCGCTGCGTTCTGCTGACTTGTGACGCGTGCCTGTTTCGTTGGAGGGAATGTGGCTGTCTGGCGTGAGCAATACATTGGCATACATAATTTTTTTCATGTTGTTGGAAAGAATAATTGCGCCGTCCATTTTCGCCAGCTCCATGAGCCTCTGTGGCGTAAAACGGCAGTTGAGTTTGAATCCTCCGTCGATAATCGCGGGGGTAAATTCATTCTCGACTACGATGAGTGCCCCCTTCCCTATTTTGACTATGCCATCTAGTGCGGTGCGAAGGTTTGTGCCCGGAGCTACCATGCGCAGAATGTCGACGATTTCTTCGTCAGTGAGCTTTTGATTGTAATCAGGCAACTTGATGATTGTCTGCTGCACGTCCTTTTTATCGTCATCTACATTGTTTGCGGTTTCTGGAGTTATTGCGTCCATGCCTGCCACAAGATGTTCTTGCTTAAATAGTTTTATGTAGGAATCATCGGAAAAACAGATATTTTAACGGTGCGGCTAACTTTATGCGAATAATGTATAAATTTTTCGGTGAATACAATGACCTTGTCGGTTCATTTAAACTGATGTTCTCATACCGCTAGTGGCACTTTATTTCGCTATGCTCAATAAAGAAAATGCTCCCACCGGGATTCGAACCCGGGTTTACGCCGTTCTCCACGAGTCTGCGAGAATGCAGACCCGATAATAGGAATGCCTGTCCGCAGAGGGACTGAGTGTATAATCTCGACGATGTAACACTCGGCGTTCGAGAGGGCGTCGTCCTTGACCACTAGACTATGGAAGCCTAGTCATGGAACGAAAAGTGGTTTAAAAGGGTTGCGCTAAGCTTCTGAGAAGGTTAACTATTTTCTTTAAACTGAAGAATTCCATTTGTCTATGACGAGTGGTTTTAATCACTCGTGGAATTCCGAAGCTTCAAAGTTCCATGAGCTTTGACAGTCATCAAGAATTTCATTCTTGAGATGTTCAAGAACCACACGAGGTGTGACATTTATCATGCCACCAGTCTGTGACTGGTGGTTCTTGACATTATGCATATCAGCCGCGTTCTTTATTGTCATGGTTTGCTATTAAAACATGAGTAAGAATACGCTACTTCTTGACAATAGCCCCGCCAGGATTCGAACCTGGGTCTCGGGCGCCAGAGGCCCGAATACTTGGCCACTATACGACGGGGCTATGGTTATAAGGTGTTTTGAGGGCTTAAAAATCTTGCTCGAAAGATATTTATACAAACTTGTTTCTAAAGTAACATGGCTGTGGGCTGGATATTGGTTATTATGGTGATGGCGGCGTTGGTTGTCTTTGTAAAAGCAACCAACATCGGACAGAATATCTGGTCGTACATTCTTGTCGGCGCCGCACTCTTTTTCGTGTTTACAGTGATTTATGTTGGGGCGGTGAGTGACCCGAATTTCACGTCATTTGATGGGTTTGTCTCTTTCGGAAGGGTGTATGTGACTTGGTTGGGGGCATTCTTTGGCAATTTCGCGCAGATAACTGGGCAAGCCGTGAACCTCGATTGGGGCCTAAATAACGCAACTGCAGTCAAATGAAGTCCTTTATTATTCTCCTCAAAATCCTGGTGCTTTCTGCGCTGTTGATTATAGGCAATAATAATCTGGCTTTGCATGATTCTGCTGAACGTGAGCAGTTCTTTGATTTGTATTTGAGTTGGCTTTCTGGTTTTTATGACAAGGCAGTTTATGTTACTGGATATGCAGTACGGGCAGAGTGGCTGCCCAGTCAAGATTTCGAGATTAACAAAACATCTTAAGTTCTGAGATAGATTTTTATAGGAACTTTCTGGTAAGTGTGTGTGCCTCTGTAGCTCAGCGGTTAGAGCGCAACATTGGTAACATTGAAATCTGAAGGCTTGAAACCTTCAGACGTGCAGTGTCCGAAGATGTTGAGGTCCCGAGTTCAATCCTCGGCAGAGGCTTTAGGAATAGTTAAAATCTGGAGAATTATGTGTATATATGGAAAAAAACGAGTTTTTAAAGCTGATTAAGAAGGATAGATACCAAGTTTTCTTATTTTCTTCACCCTTGCCTCTGCCTGTAATTTTTGCATCGCATGTATGGATAGTTACAGCAAGAAAAGGAAAACTAACAAGGTGGGAAGGCTGGGACAGGAAAAAATTAATTAAAAAAAGCTACGGGTATATTTATTCTAATTTGTTTAAAGACCCTACGGTGGGGGTTGCGCTATTTCCATTTTCCCGTTATCCTAGATGGCAAGGCAGTCTTGTAAATTTTATAGAAGGCAAGAGGGGCTCAATAGCGGAAAAAATTGTTATGTTTATGAATCTAAAAGCAAGGGCGTACCCTTTTGCGTTTAGGTATCTAATGATTCCTGGACCAAACAGCAATACTTTTGTACAATGGGTCTTGAATCATTTTCCAGATTCCGGACTGAAATTGCCTTGGAATGCTTTTGGTAAGAACTATTTGGGTTAGATTGGCGGATGAATTAAATGACCTACTTCTTCAACTTCTGGTAAATATGCTCGAGGCTAATTTCTGCTACGGCAAGGGGCATCTTGAGCTTCCATTCCCGCAACGTTGCTGGATGAAGTTCTCCCATGAAGCCGATTTCCTTGCCTTCTAAGATGACTGATGCTGTGCGGCCATCTATGAATCCGCCGACTTGGGTTTCTTTTAGTTCGTAATTGAGATTGAGCATGCGGAAGAGATAATCGAGCGCCTGCTTTATAATTGTAAAGTTTGCTGGCGTGTGTGCAATTATGAGGTGTTGTTTTTCTTTTATTTGAGCAAAGTTTTGGGAGAACACAATTCCTGTCTCGCATATTTTATGAGGATATTCTGCGTGGAGATTATGCGCCAGCGTTCTTAGAGTCGGTATCAGCAGGTTAGGCCTTAGATAAGCATACTCGGTGCGCGGGTTTTCGACTTCGATTGAGTGCTCTGCTTTTCCTTTCTCTTTTTCTTCTGCGGTGATAAAGTGCAGTGACGAGGTTTCGAGAAAGCCCAATCCAACCAGAGATTCGACTATTTTGGTGTCGACTTTGCTTTCGAACGCTTCTTCCCCGATTGTGGGAACTTCTTGAATGAGGGGCGTGAATTTGTCGTAGCCGTAGGCAATCGCGATGTCTTCGATTATATCTACTTCATGCAGAACATCGGTGCGCCAGCAGCCATAGGTGACGATTCCTTTCTTGTAATCATGCCCCATCCGCGCGAGAAGTTGCGCGATTTCTTTTTCGGCAAGCGTGATGCCGAGTGTTTGTTCCAACGTTTTTTTATTTAGCTTAATAGTTTTGGCCTTTAAATCTGGCGCGATGTATTTTTTATCTCCGCGCATTTCAACTGCTTCAATCGTGCCGCCTATTTCTGCGCAGAACGTGACGAAGATGGAAAGCGCGGCATTGATTGTGATTAAATCATTGCCTGAACATTCGACGAAAATATCTTTTGTTTGCGTGGTAACGTGGCCAGTGTCCTGACTGTTAATTATTGGCAGCAGAGAAAGAATCTGTTTTTTTGCGTCTGTGAATATAGGAAATCTTTCTGCGCCATTCAGTAGATGGGCGTATGCTTTTCCCATGGGATGCTTTTGCAGAATCTGATGCGCGTTCATTGGTTTTGTAAAGCCTAATGGGATGAATTCGATGTCTGCAGGTTTGCGCGCTTCGTACCTGGCGGGGAAGTTTATTTTTTCTAGAGGATAGACGCCTATGCCGAATTTCCTGCGTTGGCGGCCAAGTGTGAGCGCTAGCTTTTCCTGCAGTTGTATCATTTCCTTAAGAGTCGCATCTGTGAGCGAAAGGTTTTTCACTACTGCACAGACTGTGTGCGGTCGGGGGCATGATTTGACTCTCTTGTCTAGGATTACTGTGTAATTTGGTCTATGGTCGTGCGCCACGGTATATTTCTTGAGTCCTGTTTTCTTGCCCTTATAAGCTTGGAATGCGCGAAGGAATCCGTACGCCGAGAGAAGGTCGGGACGATTGGCAGATATTTCGAGTTCCACTTCTTCATCAGTTAGTGATTCTAACGGGGTGCCAAATAAACTAAGGTCTGCTATGGTTGAATTGTCTAACTTTAGATTCTGTTCAATTAGTTTGCGCGGAAAGTGTAGTTTTGCCATATCAGATAAATGCTATTTTTTTAGTTCTGAGGGTGTTTAAATCGTTGCTGTAGAGCTCACGCAAGTCTTTTATGGTGTAGGCGTCCATGATGATTCGGTCAAATCCCGGTCCCCATGCGAGTACTGGAGTTGGACTGCCGAGAAGAGAAGCTGTTACTTCTGGTCGGAACATGCCGGCTCCGCCAAACTCTAGCCAGATTCCTTTTTCTTTGTGGTAAACGTCTATTTCAACTGAAGGTTCTGTGTAAGGAAAAAAGCTTGGTCTAAGACGTATCTGCGTAAATCCCATTTTGCGGTAAAATATCTGCAGATATCCAAGCAAGTGACGGAAGTTTACATCTTTGCTGACCACGATGCCGTCTGTCTGATAAAACTCGATGCCGTGCGACCAGTCAATTGTTTCATTGCGAAATGCTTTTCCCATGGAAAAGAATTTTGCGGGCAAGTCTGATGGTTTGAGTGATGCAAGTGCATGGGCTGAGAGAGAGGTTGTGTGTGTTCGCAGAGCGGTGCGTGTAGCCTGTTGTTTATCCCAAGAATAGCTCCAGCCCTTGCTTCCTGCAATGCCTTTTTCGTGTGCCTGTTGTACACGTGCGACGATGTCTCCTGTTGGAAGGTTGATAGAACTCTTCTTGATGTAGAATGTATCCTGCATTTCTCGTACTGGATGGTCTTGCGCGGTGAAGAGAGCGTCGAATATCCAGAACGAGCTGTCTGCTATTGGGCCAGTCATTTCTTTAAATCCGAGGTCGAGCCATATTCGTTTTGCGAACGCACGCGCTTCATTGACGAAATGCTTTTTTCCGCCGTGTATTTTTGGCGCGGCGCTTTGGATGTCGTATCGCCTAAATTGCTTGTCTGCAGTCCCTTCTTTGATTAGTTCGGGCGTGACTTCTTCTAGTAACTCGGCGTAATCCATTTTTTCGCTGAGCAGTTTTGCTCCGAGAGAGGTTATTTTGTAGCTTACCTCTTGTTTGTCTATTATTTCGATAATGTTTTTACGGCTTTTAAGAATGTCATAGGCGTATTTCTCTTCATCCGACAGATCGTTTTTGTTTTTTGGGAGCTTTTCGAGAAGTTTTTCCTCTGGGAATTTATGCATGATTTCTTCGTGTTTTGCTTTGAGGACTAACTTGTTGTTCACAATATCAAGCAATGCTTTGCGTTTGAGCGCCCCAAGCGCGGCTTTGAATTCGTTAGGCGATAGGCCGGATGCTTTTTCTGCGTCTTCTAGAGTTATGCGCGTGTTTTTTTCAAGCAACTGAATTAAAACGCGTTCGGGAAGATGGTTCTTTTTGTAATAAACACCATTAATTCCCAAATCTATTACCTGATTTTGTTTTTGCGTGAGATTAATTACGCTCTTATTGGCGAGAAAGCGCAGACCGCGCATGACTGAAGTTTCATCTAGTCCAGCCATTTCTTGTATCTTATGCAACGAAAGCGTAATGAATGGCAGTATTTTTCTTTCGAGAGGCGAAAGCGAAGCCTTAATATTCTCCATGCGGAGCTATGGTTGGACGTTATTAAAAAGGTTGTGTTATTGCTTGCGTGAGTTGTTCGGTTGATGCCCCGAGCGAGAGAAGCAGAGCATGTGCTTCGTGCTTGGGCAGATTGACAGCTAATTTGGTGCGCGTTTTCCTGCAGTATTTTATGGCTTCTCTCAATCTTGCGAGTGTGCTTGCTTTTTCTATCGAAGAAGACTTTTTGAGTGCTTGTGCATCGATGCCTATCGCGACGTTATTGGTGTGTGCTATGCGCGCGATTACTGGGGTGATTATTGTGAAGAGTTTTTTTATGCGGTCGTGGCCCCTTAAATCCAGTATAAGGACATCGCAGCATTTTGATTCAATAAGTTTGCGCGCATTTTCTGAATTTGATGCTGTGATGGTCTTCATTGGGCGTTGATTTGTGTGCCGAGCCACCTTTGGTTATTAAGGAATTTTTCGAGGTTGTTTACATCTTTTCCTATAATAAATGTTTTTATTTTGTGTTTCCTGATGAGTGTTGAAGCTTTCTGGTCCAGGACAAAATGTTCTCCTGGACGGAATCTGAGCGCATGCGCCTTTGTTTCAAATTCTTTCCATGAAATGCGCGGGATTAGTTTTGCTGCTTTGTTTTTGCGCGGGTCGCTTGTGTACAAGCCTGAAACGTTGGTCAGGTTCACGAATTCCGATTTCAAATAAGCTGCCAGCTTAGCCGCAGTGGTGTCTGATGTCTGATGCGGGGCATAGCGGAGTGCTCCGGACACGACGACGTTGTTTTTGTGAAGCTCTGACTTGATTGATTTCATGTCTTTTGGAAGCGTTGCATTTGCCTCTTTTCCGAATACTTGCATGACAAGTTCTGCATTCATACGTGTTGCGCGAATGCCTGCCTCGGATTGCTCGCGATGGTTTTTGTGCTCTTTTTCAAGCAAAGTTATGTACGCGCGGGCAATTGAGCCACCCCCACAGACGAGCACGAACTTATGCGTATGGTAATATTTCTTTAGTGCGACGCGCAGTTTCAGCAGAAAGTTGTCACTTTTTTGCTCTGGTATGATAACGCTGCCACCAAGGCTCATAACTATTACTCTTTTGTCCATACTATCTTTTCTCTTTTGTTCTATATAAAGTTCTCTGCCAGCCACAAGTTATATTAAATCAAATATCCACTTCATTTAATGGACAAAGAATTATTGCTCTCAATTGAGAAGAATTGGAATTGGCAGAAGACTACGCTTTGGGTGGGCCCGAAGAATGGAATCCTGAAGACGTGAAAAGATGTTTACAAAATGCTAAAAGGCTTGCGAAGAAGAGTCGTGTTGATATTTCTAAGGATGTCAAACGGATAGAAAAACTATGGGCAACAAATTGCAAGGCAGGCAATCTTATTTACCAGATTGGGAAGCCGGCTTCGGATAGGAATCTTAATATAGAAAATGAAATCAGAGGTCTCAAGTCGAAGTTTTATGAATGGACTTTTCTTGACTAAGTCGCCAGTTAGCCATAATCTTATATAGTTTAATTAGCTTTTTGGATAATGGACAGTATGTTCCCGCTTAATCCCGAGCTTTCACGCACGTTGCTGATTGTTTCTCTCGCGTTTGCTGTTTTGATTTTGGTGATGAGCTTGGCGTTTTTTGAATTTACATTGACTGGCCGCGCGGCAGGGGATTTTGTTATTGAGAAGATTACAGCTGGAGATACTATCAAGGGAGCTTTCCTTTATCATCCTGGCGAGGCTGGAGTTCTGCCTATTGATAGCGATGTTGTGTTAAGCGTCAACACGCTTACCAAAAGGATGCCTCTGCGTGATGTGCTGCTTGATTCATCTGTTGTGGATGGATTGGAAGAACTTGCATTTGCCCCATATCTTGAAGTTATTTTGGCGCTGTCGGATACTGCTCCTGATTCGGGCAGAGGTTCTGGTTCAAGGGTGTCTGCTCAGGCTAACACAGCCGCCCCTACTACTGTAAATGAGGGTTTTCCACCTAGTGCCCCTCCCCCTCCAAGTATTGATTCTGCAGTCATTTCAGAGGTTATTATGGGTGAACGTGTGCTGCGTGTTCGTGCGGGGAAAGATATCGAAGTTACATTACCTCCAGGAAAGTTTGGACATATAGAATCTGTTTTGCTTCGTGGCGAGAGGGCTGATAAATCCCTCGTTTCTCTCACGCAGTCTGGCACAACTGTTCGTATTAGTTCTCTTTATACGGAAAAAGTCAAGGGATTTTCTGATAAGGATGCTTCGGTCGCTGTAGATCTTGGCAAGTTTTCCTTTACGACTCCGCGTAAATGGGCAGATTTGTATATCTCTTTTGTTTATTTGACAGAATCTTTTGCTACGTCAGAGCGATATATTGCTGTTGGGTCTGGGGAAGAGGCTGGTGCTGATAGTGAGCTTGAATTAATTGAGACGGCTTCGACAGTTCCTAATGGGGCGAAAGAGCCTCCTGTTAATAGTGAACTTGAGTGTGGAATTAAGGTAGTGTGCGGACCATATAGTCCTTGTACGAGTCTTTCTTTTGATGGGATAGTGGCACTTGAGGACGAAATAGCTCAAGTTGTGCAGTCGCGTACATGTTATGATGAAGTTTGCGAACGTACATTCACAGATACAAAAATCTGTGTGGTGCCTAGTCCGCCGCTTGATGTTGTTGCTTTTACTGATGATTCTGACGCTGTGCCCGATGAGAAATCTGTTTCAGAAACTTCTCAGAAGAGTGATGTTACGCATACTTCTGCGCGCGGAGATACGCGCGCGACGTATGAGTATATAGAGCAGGATTTATCGCTTTACGGCAGTGTGACGCGTGAATTGAAGGAGAACTCAGAGATTCTTGTTCGTGTGCAGGGAGATGAGCATGTGGTGAGTGTGCTTCGCGTGTCTAAGAATAGCGTGCGTGTGCGTGTTGCGAGCAGTCCGCAAGAATCTGATATGGTGGCTGGGGAGATTAGGGTGTTTGACCTGGATGGCGATAGGAATTATGATATCTCAGTTAGTGTGATACGCATAGGGAGTTTGTCTGCGGTTGTGAGCGTGGCTCCGTACGACGGCACTTTGGATAATCCGCTTGCTCCTGGGGAAAGTGGGGTCTCTCTTGTCAATGCACAATTGTCTGCTCCTGTCGCACAGGTTATTCTGAATAAGAATATTCCGACGCTGCGCGTCTTGCTGATGCAGTCTGCCAAAGGTTATCCTCTTCATTGTTATAATATGGTCAAGGATACTAATGAGGCTGGGGCGGATTGTGGAGGACCTGATTGCCGCGATTGCCGCGAAGAAGAGAAAGATCGCGGTGAGGTGATATGGTGGATTGCCTCTCTTGTTTCTGGGTTGATGGTTGCGCTTATCTTACGTACGCGGAGTGCGGTTTCCGTATCACAATAAATCTACTGCCGATTAATTCGGAGATTACTGCAGTTATCGTTAAGTTTTCATTGTTCGCTCTGAGAACTCCGTTGGAGATGGGCGTGTTTGTGGTGTTTGACCATTGCTCGATTTGTTTTTGAATATCTGATTCTGAGAGCGTGACTTGGCTGAGTATTGTGGCGCCCTGTTTTCTTAACACGAGCTGTTTAGCTGGTCCTTGACACTCGACAGCGTTTATACTACTATCTTCCAGCAGAGCCTTAAGGAGCGTTGTGTTTGTTGCTGGCACGAGCAGACTTTTTGGCTGGCTATCTGATTTTTGTGGTGTTGAAGGTGCGGTGATGAAAGAAATTTGCGGGGGTGTTTGTGAGGAAGGAAATGTTTTATTTTTAATCTGTACTGGTTGAGCGATTTCTTCTGGCGCGATGATTGCTTCTTTTGGTTGCTGAGCTGCGAGTGTTTCTATGAGCGTGCGCGTGAATTGAAGGAGAAATTGCTGCCTGATTTCAGAAGATGGCGCGGCCATGCTTATATGCGTGGCAGAGGACGCGCGTCTGGAGCGTATTGCGGTCGTGAGCCGAGTGCTCGTGTGGGTGTGGTTGGCGTGCCATAGAGACGTTCACGCATCTTTTCTTCTACAAGTGTTAGACCTTTTGCGATGGTCTTATTCTGCTCCAAGAGCTTGTCTATCTTGTCAAGAAATTCACGGTCTTTTTCTGCGCCTGGAATATTGACCTGTTTGGCGAAGGCGCGGGCGGAGATTTCGAACAAGCCGACAAGATCCGCTATTTGTTTTGAGAGCTTGTCGAATTTGTCTGCAAGGTCAGTATGGACTCTTTGCAGCTGGACGAGATTATCGATAAGTCTTTCTTCTAGTTGATGACCTGCCTGCGGAGCATGCTGCGTGTGAGCAGCGTTATGCTCGTGCTTGCTCTCTTTTTTATGCATGTTTTGTTTAGGGCAAAATTCTTTATAAACCCTTTTAGTACCATTTTCTTTTTGGGGCTATAGTTTAACAGCAAGATATAAATATAACCTTATCTCTTTTATTTTGTGTATTTTAATTTAGAAGAGAGAAAAGAACAAGTTAGAAAATTTATTGTCGCTTATCCTAAAACCACTTCTAAGGAGATAAAGAAAAAACTGCATATCAAAGTCGAGCGCGCTTACATTAGAGGTATGTGGGAAGCTTTTGAAGATGCTGGAGTTCCGTTTCCTAGAAATTTCAAGAGGACGACTGTTGAGGAGAAAAAGAAGAAGCTTTTTGATTATGTCAGAGCCAATCCTAAGGTGGGCGGCCACATAATAAGGAAGGCAACAAAAATAAATTTTTTAAGTATCTTTAACAGCACACAAGAACTATTTGAAGCGGCAGGGATTGAGTATCCAAGAAAGGAATTTAGGCAATTGATTACTAGGGAAGCGGGCGAAAAAAGAAAGAAAATTTTAGAGTTATTAAGGGGAAATCCCCTGATGAGTCTTGAAGAAATTGGCGAGATAACCAGAACTCATCCGCATTCCCTATTCAATAATACGAAAGAGATGTACGGGGCGGCAGGGATTCGTTATGTAAGCAGGTCTGAGAAGAGAATAACGAAGAAGAAAATGGGGGTTATCAATTACATTAAAAATAACCCGTTTGCAACCCAAAGAGAAATAAACGCTGGTTGCCACACCTCCGTCCAGCATATTTTCAAGACAGGGATTTTTGAGGCGTATAAACAGGCAGGCGTTCCATTTCCTTTTGAAAGGCTGCGGGTGCACGGTAGCGCAATAAAATCTATCCGAAAAGAGGCTCAAGATTTTGAGGACAAAATTGCAGATAGCTTGCGGGCTTACGGAGCAGTTAATCAACTAGTCAGGACAAAAACAGGACGTGCGGATGTTATTTTAGAAAGAAATGGAAGAAGAGTTGTGGTCGAAATAAAAAATTACAAGTCCCATGAAATATCGCTCTCTGAAATTAAACAACTTAATCGATATTTAGTTGATGTCGGCACAAACCTGGGATTTCTTATTTGTGTTAAGAAACCTAAAAAAGATACTTTTTTAATGGATGAAAATAAGATAGTCATTGTAGAGTCTTCCGAATTATCGATAATTCCGAAGGTACTTGACAAGGGCCCGTAGTTTAACGGTCAGAATTTTGGTCTCCAGAACCAGCGGCGGGGGTTCGACTCCCTCCGGGCCCATCTACTTATTTGTTGCGCCTTTTTAATAGTTGCAAACGGGAAGATTTAAATACTTGCGCTTTTAGATTTTTATTATGAAATATAATCCCCTACAGGCACGGCTTCAACTTAAAGATAGCCTTCACGCTGTAATTTTATATGTTCCCGGAAGTTATGTACTCGGTCGTGATTCTGACTCTCATCGTGTTGCAGTGCGTCTTTCTTGCGCAGATATTGGAGACGCATCTTTTGATCATTTAGAATTCCGAGAGGTTGACTGGCTTTTAAATGGACAACAAATTGGCTACGACGGCTCTGTTAGCCGCGACCATCTTCTCATGAAACTCTCTTCTACTGGTCTTGAAGTTCGACATAATGGGAGACATCCCAGTGTTTATTGCGGTCCTGAAGGGAATGTTCCGATTGGCACCCGCCTTCTTACTCTGGGTAGCCACCATCTTTGTATTTCAGGTATGCCTCTTAATTGCACTATCGAACCTTTTTCTCGTGAAGCTGTTCTTGCATTGTCCGGATTTCCTAAACCTGAAGCGGCAAGGAAAAGATTTTTCGGACTACTCCGTTAAAATCTTTTTTTGGTTAAATCCGTTTGAGCTGTTCAATCTCGTCCCAACTGATTGAAGAACCTTTGAATTTTGAGGCGTAGAGAAGAGACTCAAGTGTGCGAGGATCTTTGAGAGTGAAGATTCCCTTTTTATAAGCAACATAAAGAAGCTCTGATGAACGGACACATTTCATGTCCTGGAGTTCTTTTAGTTTGATGATTAGTCTGACATTTCTATGAAGTTTTTGCGCCATTAGCTTGGCGAGATTCTCGGGTTTTTCTGCGAGCATGCGCGCGGTGCGTTCATCGACAGCTATCATGCTTTCTATTTTCTTTTCTCTGAGGATGTTGGCTAGGGCGAAACATGACATTTCAGCTTCGCTTACTAATGATATCCATTGCCCATCTGTCTGGAGTGAGTGGTTTGCTTTGTCGGTGAGTTCTTGGGTTTGCTGCGCGACTAATTCTGAACTGATGTTGAGACTTTCAGGGGTTTCCAAGACGTGGCGGTCAATTAGGTCTCTCATTCTGAGAGCTCCCAACTCGAATTGTTTTATAGTGACGGGATGGTCGTAAATCTCGCGCTTGACTTCTGTTGTGATTAGGAATTTTATCTGGCTGCGCTTTTTCATCTGCTCCAGCACAGGCAGCAGACCATTGAGTGTGAAGTTGATGAGCGGGCCTGAGTCGAAAATGAGTGCCCTCATACTTTTTTCTCCAGCACGATATCGTGTTCAAATAATCCTATTATTTTGTACAGCACTATCGCTCTTATGTTCTCTGCTGATGCGACCATTCTGATTCGTCTTACTTTTTTACTTTTGGCCCATTCTATCTCCTTGTTAATCAATCTGGTTCTGATTCCATTTCCTCTTTCTTGCGGAATTACGAACATATTCTCGAATTCTACTATCTTTTTTATTGTACGGTAATTTGGAGTATTTACTACAGAAACGATGAGATAAGCGATTATTTCGCCATTTTCTTCTGCAACAAAGGTTGCTGCATTCTTGCTGTTTATTTTTTTCTTAAAGTAAGCTGTATTTCTTTTAGGCCAGTTTACGTCTAATGTTTTATCAAATTTAACATCGTTGTAAAAGAGCTGTTGATTAAGGTTTCTTATGGTCTCTAAATCGTCCATAATTGCTTTTCTAATTATCATTTGAAAAAATCCTCTGCCATTCTGGCCCTCTTTTCGACATCGATGGTTGCGTTAAAAGGATTGTCAAATATGCTGCGCTGACCGATGTAATCTGCTAGTTCCCACTGGGTGATTCCTAGCAGATGTGCGGTTTGATGCAGTGAAATACCATGCTCGTAAATGCGCGCCGCTTTGTTAACTGCCGCCTTTCTTAAGACTTCCTGTATATCCTGTTTTGCGCTGGGAGAGAAATCGATGAGCAGGTCTTTGATGTGCTCCAAATGCCGCGCGAATTCTTCGACATCACGTCTTTCGAGTTCTGCGATGGATTTGTCTATTTCGTTTGAGAGTTTGTTAACAAGCGAGTCCCAGCGTTTTATCTTTATTTTATCATGACGCGCGACCATTTTGTTCAACGCGTAAAGTAGAACCGCAATGGTAATGAAATCGGTGTGCTGTTGTATAGTTGCGGAGTGTATGGTTTGGTCTGAAAGCTGTTGCAGGCTGAACGCATCCGCTTCTTTCAGCGCATATTTGGTCTGTCGCAGGACAGAGACAATGTGTTGCATTTCTTTTTTATCTTCAGCTATCACCATTTTTTCTATAGGATTGTTTGATATATAAACGTTATTTTCGTAAGTCTTATATAGTGAGTGTGTTTTAAGTTAGCGTGGAAGTTATCTTAGACTCTAATTTTATTGTATCTTGTTTTAGGAAGAACATTGATTTTACTGGCCAGCTTGAAGAGCAGGGTTTTAGGGTGCTCATTCCCCGAGAGGTTGTGCAGGAACTTAAGGATTTGCGCAGAAGTGATAAGGCCTCGCGTGATGAAAGGTTAGCTATTGATTTGGCTTTGGCGTTTTTTGCACGAACTAAAGTGAAGCATATATCCCTCGGGGCTGGCAAGGTAGATGATTTTCTTATTAAAAAAGGCAAGCAGGGAGCGTATATTGCAAGTCTTGACCGCGAGATTAAGAGACGAGTGCCGAACAGAGTGGTTATTTTTGATGCCCAAAAACGCGTGGGGCCAGAGTCGGGACAGGTTTGAAAACCTTTAAAAACCATCTTTTTCATTAGAAGATATGTTCTATTTAGCTCACATTGAAGATTACGTGCGGGTCGAGCCGCGCCTCTTCGGTTTGGAGACGCGCGAAGCTGTAGAGAAACAGCTTAATGAAACTTACGTTGATAAGGTAAGCAAGGAAATTGGGTTTGTGATGAGCGTTGTGGACGTTGATTTTGTTGGAGATGGAGTTATTATTCCGGGAGACGGCGCGACGTATTACAAGTCTCGTTTTACTGTTCTGATTTGGAGGCCGGACCTGCATGAATTAGCATATGGCACTATTGAAGAAATTACAAATTTTGGCGCATTTATTCGTGTTGGGCCCGCGCGGGGAATGATTCATATTTCGCAGACCATGGACGATTACGTTTCTTTAAGCAAGACAGGCACGCTGGCAGGCAAGAATTCGAAACGCGTAATTTCTGTAGGGGATAAATGTTTAGCTCGGGTTGTAGCGATTAGTTACAAGATGGGCGATCCTAAAATTGGATTGACAATGAGACAGCCGGGGCTAGGCAAGCTTGAATGGCTGGATGAGCAGCGCAAGAAGAGTGAACGTGTTAAGAAAGAAGGTTCGAAAGAAGCTGGAAAGAAATCAAAGAAGGAGAGTAAGAGATAATGGCAATGAAAGCATGCCGACAGTGCCGAGCGTTGTTTGAGGGTTCGAAGTGCCTTGAATGCGGCTCGACTGAGCATCTGGATAGTTTTAAGGGGAAAATTATTGTTTTGAATCCTGAACAATCTGAGATTTCAAAGAAGTTATCTTTGCCTAGGAAAGGACTTTTTGCGGTGAGGCTGCGATGAACATCTTAAATGAACACATAAATAAATTGCTGAAGAGACGTGAGATTGTTTTGAATCTTGAGCAGGTTTCACCTCCTACGCATGTGCATGTGCTTGAGTTGGTTGCTTCACATTTCAAGGTGGCTCCTGAACAGGTAGCGGTAAAAAAGATTGGCAGCCATTACGGCTCGCATCATTTCACGATTGAGGCGTTTGTGTACGACTCTCCTGAATTAAAGCGGCAGATTGAACCCCGCGTTAAGGAGAAGAAGGCAGCAGCATAATGGTAGACGAAAAGAAAACAGCAAAGAAAGGCAAGAAGCCGCATAAGAATAAGCCAACAAGCAAGAAGTATTCCCATTATAAAATAGACGGCACGAAAGTCACGCGGGGAGCGAGCTGCCCGCGCTGCGGTCCTGGTGTTTTCTTAGCACAGCACAAAGGCCGATCGCATTGCGGAAAGTGCAATTATACTGAATTTGAGAAGAAGTAGTTTTACTGTGTTCTTAAGCTGTTTGTAATCTTATTGGGAAATAACTATCAATAACGCTTACACGCTGGGAATGATGGTAAGATTTATACTGAAAAAATTGCATTTCCGACACCTCAAAATCTTCGGATTTTGATGTGTTCAAGACACCAAGAATTCGGGCAATTGAATCCTCAAGAACAATTATTCTTGACATTATTGACTTAAGGAAAGATTGATCACCTCTTCCTTCGTTCGGATATGCCTTCCTGCCTATACAAGGACTTTCTTGGAAGGTCTTGAAGAACGATTTCCTTAAACTCTAGCTGTTCAAACCCGAAGAGAGGAGGCTTCATCCTTCAAGAAGATGGATGAAACGTCCTCTCCTGGGAAAAAGAGGTGATTAATAATACGAACTTATGGAAGTATATAAATCTTTCGTTTCTGTCGTAACTTACAAATGGGAACAAGATTATTTCTTTGTGGTGGGGGAGGCGGCAAGGGATATAAACATAGCCTTCTGAAGGTTGGTATGGCTGAAACGAGTGCGGTGGAGAAAGTTGGTCAGGACCAGATACACAAGCTGTTGTTTGAAGATAAACTTAGCTGGCAGAGCATTATTTATGACCTTATTAATACAGAGCAACTGGACCCCTGGAATATTGATTTGTGCTTATTGAGCGCAAAGTTTATGGAACGTGCACGAGCGTTTGACGAGGCGAACTTCTTTGTTTCTTCTAAGGTGCTGCTGGCTGCTTCTTTGTTGCTGCGTATTAAATCTGAGATTGTGTTGAATGAAGATATACCGACTCTTGATGAGATTTTATTTGGCACTAAGGAAGAAGTTAAACCGTATGTACAAGAGCGTATTGAGCTGGATGGTGAGCCGCCTGCGCTCGTGCCCCGCACACCACTGCCGCGTTTTAGACGTGTGACTTTGGAAGAACTTATGTCTGCTCTAAGCAAGGCGATTAAGACGGAAAATCGCCGCATCAAGCGAGAAATTTTGGTGAAGCAGCATGAGTGGGAAATTGAGGCTGCGTTGCCTAAACACAAGATGAATGTGCATGAGCGCATTAAGCAGATTCATTCAAGGCTCTTGGTTTTGTTTGAAGGTCGTGATGAACGTTTGCCGTTTTCTTCTCTTGTTAGAGAAGGAACTCAGCATGAGCGCATCCTTGATTTTGCCGCACTTTTGCATCTTGATATGCAGCAACGTGTCTGGCTTGAACAAGAAGGGCATTTTGAGGAAATTTGGGTCTGGCTTAAACATTTGTATGAACGCAAGAACGCTGACGAGCTGGAACGATGTCGTTTGGAGGTTGAGAAGTTTATGCGCGATGCTGAGCATTCACAGGACGAATCTGATAAGGTCATGAATGAATCTTTTGCTGGAGAGTCGCTGGACGACGATGCTTCTGCGGGATTTAGCGTTTCGGTGCGAAAAGAAGACACGAATGAGGAGGATGAATTTTAATCGTTATTTTTGCAGAACTCTAATCAATGATTTTTCAGTATATTCATGCTCGTCTCCGGAAAGCATGTTTTTAAGCTTGAATTTCTTTTTCTTCGCTTCTTCTGAGCCGACAAAAATGGCGTAAGGAATTTGATAGCTGTTAGCGTATTCGAGTGATTTGCCCGGCTTATCTGTTGATACTAGGCAAGAGATATGAGCTTGTCTGAGAGTGCGTGCCAGTTTGAGAGCATCTCCGTGACGGTCAATCGAGATGATGATTGCACGCGGACCCTGCGGGGCTATGGTTGCGTGTTCAACGAGACGTTCGACACTTGCTGAAATTCCCACTGCGGGAATTTCACGATTGAGGAATTTGCCCACGCTTTTGTCGTAACGTCCTCCGCCTGCTAAGGAATGCTTGCCTTCTACGTTCTTGAGTTCGACAACCATGCCTGTGTAATAGGAAAGACCGCGTACGAGTAGAGGGTCAAATACGAGCGTAAAACCATGTTTTTTTCCAAGCTCGCGCAATTTTATGATGTCCTCTGCTCCGTCAAACATATTACTTACAAAGAACGCGAGGTCTTTTTCAAGGAGCTTGAAGAGCGTCAGAACTTGATTGGTGTCTGCGTATTTTTTGATGTTTGCTTTAACGGTATCTTCATCAAGTTTGTCTAGTTTGTCTATTTCGTGCATGACTTCAGTTTTCTGGCTTATTTGAACGCTGTCGAGAATGGCATTGGCGAGCTTGCGGTGATTGACGCGTATTTCTGCTTTGATTCCGAGCGATTTCACGATGTCGTTCCAGAGAGCCAAACATTCTGCGTCGGCTTCAAGCGAGGCATCGCCGATGATATCTGCGTCGCATTGGACGAATTCCCTGTAGCGGCCTGAACTTGTTGGTTCGTCGCGGAAGACCGAACCTATTTGGTATCTCCTGAAGGGGAGCTTGATATTGGGGTGCTGCTTGAGTATGCGTGCAAGTTGGAAGGTAAATTCATAGCGCAGACCGAGATTACGGCCCCCGCGATCTTGCAATTTGAAACGATTTGAGACTGCTTCGTCTTCTGGGTCTTGCGTGTCGGGTCGCATGAGCTCGTCAAATTCTATGGTGGGCGTTTTAATAGGCAGAAATCCGTGAAGTTTGAATTGCTGCTCTATCTCATGCTGTACGGCTGCGTATTTTTGCGATTGAGGAGGCAGAAATTCAGGAAATCCCTTGACTGTATCTGGTTCGTATATCACCATGGTTCATACACAAAATCAGATTATAAAAGGGTTGTGGAACTGAATTTTACGCTTTCTAAAATTCCATCTGAATTCGCAGTTCAACTAAGGCGAGCGTAAGCTTGCTTATCATCATAAAATGCCTCATAATGCTGCGGCATTCTCCATGCATACCGTCTTTTGTGCTGAAATGAGTCTTGTAAACTTCAATGTCTTTTTGACCCCATTTTATCGTGAGTTCCCTGTCAAACTTGTAGTAAAGCTTGTAGTAAATTTCAAAGTGCTCTTTAACAAGGCTGGCGATTGCGAGGCATTCTTTTACAGGTTTTTTTGAAAACGCGAGGTGCTTGGCGATGTATTTAAATTCATCACCAACAAGTTCAAGTATGAATAAACTTGAAAACATGAGCTGTTTTTTTTCTTCAGGGTATATTCCAACTATCTTGTTTAAAATACGCGCACAATAATCCACGAATTTATCAATGCTCAAGTCAATCGCGTGAATTTCCTTGCACAGGCTGGAGTCTTTAATCTCGTTGTTTTCTATTGCCTTTATTGTTCTGTCAAATAGCTCCAAGATTATAAGAAAAATTCTTCGCAGCGAATTTTCAAATTCTTTCGGAGATACTTCACCCATTTCTTTGATGACGCAGTAATCCTTGCCGTTCTCAATTATCTCAATGCCTACGAACCTTCCCACGATTTCCTGAATTACTGCAATAGCCGGTTTAGGCGGAACTTTCTCTCCGAGGTGTGCATATTCAAACTGGGTCGTGTAATAATGGAACGCATCCTCATATTTCTTTTTTTCAAGGTCAAACAGCACTCTTATCTCGTCGCAGCCCGCTCTGTATACTGATTGAAAATAGCGCCAAAGGAGAGGGACAGTAAAGTTGCGAATATCAATAACGCACGACTTTTCTTTCGGATGCTGCGACGCGTTCATGATAAGTTTGCTGCCGCTTTCCACTATGTCAACTTCTTCGCCAGCTTTGAGGTTGAGCTTGTGAGCCCATTTGCTCGGCAGTGTTATTGTGAGAGTGTTATGCCCTTGCTTTATTATCTTGCGCTTCATTCTATTTGCTATAGGAAATATATATTTAAGTATCTTTTGAATATATTCACTATTGAAATTAGTGAAAGTTATATCTCACATGTTTTTATTGGGATTTTTTCACTATAACAAACGGTGCACAATTGGGCAACCCATGTGAGAATATGCGTTTCTATATTCCACTTATTGAATATTGGCAAGCCTTATTTTTTCTTTTTTCTTTTTTCTCTTATGGGATGTAAGGAGGTTAAGTTGTCATGACAAAAAAACGTCTTGTAAGGAAAGACGAGGACTGGGAAGTTGTATTTAGATACGAACGTGATTCATGCGAGTATCCTCTGGAAGGAGATTCAACATCTTCGCAGAATAATGCGCAACCTTTGAGGTTTGGAGAAAGCTTGGTTGTTAGAGGATGGAATTATAGATACGCACGCGAAAAAGTGAAGCGTGCACTGCAGAGTCGTTATGGCTCTCTGTTGCGTTTTGTCTGCTTCGAGAATACGCATGAATACCGTGGCTTGCCTCCCCTCGAAAAGAGCCTTGTGCTGCCGTTCTTCCGCCCGAGATATATTTGAACTGATTGCCCTTGGTGCGCGCCCAAGGGTTTTTGTTTTTTGTCAAAAAAAGCGGAAGGCGGTCCTCGCAGAACCCTGTTCCGCGGGAACTTCAACTCTAACGAGATTGAAGTGAATCGAAATACAACCACCAGCGGGTTCTATGGGTCCTGCAACCACGACTCCTTCTTGTGCTGTTTTCAACAGCAAGAAAGCGGAAGGAGGGAATCGAACCCTCTCCTACAGCGCCACAGGCTGTTATGCTACCGTTACACTACAACCGCCATATTTTAAACGAGCGAGGAAGGTATAAAAATCTGTTGCATAAGGTTATTAATCTGTTTTTATTTGTCATTTTATGGGCTTTAAGTTTTATGCGGCGTGGCTGGCAGGCATCTGTGTTTTGGTATTTATTTTGCAGACTGTTTTTTCTGGATTTACAGAATTATTCCTGCTTAATGAATTATCTTTCAGCCAGCCCTGGAGGTTTGTGACTGCAATATTTTTGCACGGAGGCTTGACGCACTTGATTTACAATCTTTTTGCTTTGGTTTTGTTCGGGAGCATGCTTGAACGACTTGTTGGAAGCAAACGATTTTTAGCTGTCTTTTTTATTACGGGCATTGGAGCTAACTTATTTTCAGTTTTCTTTTATCCTTCTTCGCTGGGAGCTAGCGGGGCGATATTTGGAATTATCGGCTCTTTAATCGTTGTGCGACCGACGCTTGTTGTATTTGCGTTTGGACTGCCTATGCCCATGTTTATCGCAGGAATTTTATGGACCGCGGGAGATATTATTGGCGCAGTAGGCTATTTTATTGGCAATCCTGTCAATAACACGGGAAATCTTGCGCACCTTTCAGGCATGGCCATTGGACTTTTATTTGGCGCGCTTTATCGGGACTGGAGACAGAGGAGAATACCTTCAGAGCGTATCGGATTAGACGAGGGTTTTATGCGGCAGTGGGAAGATACGCATTTAAAGTAGCTTCCTTACAGCATTGTTATTTTCATCGCAGATTATTATTCTTGGCTTGATTTCTTCAAATTCTTCAACCTGCGCGAATGCGAAAATAGTTATTGTGTCCCCGACACAGCTGTAACGCGCGCCTGCACCATTAACTGAAATAGTGCGCGTTCCCCTCGGAGCTTTTATTGCGTAGGTTTCATAACGGTTGCCGTTGGTGAAATTTGCCACGAGCACTTTTTCATACTCTTTTATTCCTGTTTCTTCCATCAGCGCTTCGTCGATAGCTATGCTTCCCTCATAATGCAAATTAGCTTCAGTAACCCTTGCCGTATGAATTTTTGATTTTAGAACTGATATTTTCATGTATTTCTCATGCGGGTTTTTTATGTCACGAACGTTAAAACCACACTCTTTAGAGTGTGGCGTTCGTGAGCATCCAAAAGTCCCACACAAGCACTCAAGGACTTTTTGATTTATATTTTTCTATACTGAAAGAAGAAAATGCCCTCACCGGAATCGCACCATTTTGGCATATTCTAAGGAACTCGCTTATGACTGTGCTTTATTTGTTGAGGCTGGAGCGGTTTATAGGGATTGTCGAGATGGGGGAATATCGATTATTTCTTAAACATTTTAGCTACGTATCGAGATAAAAAATTCGCTGTCCATGCTGCATCAACTAGACTCTTTACTTCTAGAGACCATCGCGCTTCTTCTTCTGTATAAATGGGAGAGATTAGCGGAAGAAGGACGTCATAGCCAACAGGATGACCGGGCTCTATTAGAACTTTTCCAATGTAGTTAGAATACGGAACACGTCTTCTACGAGTTACTTCTCCCACTACATCTCTTTGTATACTCTCTAATGTTGTCCCACAAGTTTCATCTACACCCGCTTCTAAAGTTAAATGGGGATAGCCAACAGGATGCTCATTTCCATTAAATGTTAGATTATAATCACTGCTTTCTCTCTCCTTAACTCTAAGCCAAAAGTTTGGGTCTTTGCCATCCTCATTTCTATTAGGATAGGTACCTTGCCAATTATATGTAAAAAGATAGTAGCTATCTGATTCAGGATGGCCGATACTGATTTTTTGTGTTCTGAAACCCTTTTTTAGCAAGTCATTTCCGGTAAGATTGCTAAATATGAAATAGTTATAGCCTTCACAGGCTTTAGCCATAAATCTCTTAACTGCTTGCAAATCTGCAGGTGTTCTTGGTCTTCTCAGATTCCATTTTAATGGATTGGGTTTAGCCATTTTATTGAATTTTGTTGTTTTCATGAAAATTCGTAAAATTGACAATATTTAAATAGTTGCTGTAAATTATTTACGACATGAGTGAACAGCTAGAAACTTTGAGAAAGTTTGGATTATCTGAAAAGGAAGCTAAAGTATACTTAGCCGCTTTAGAGCTAGGGGACACTACTGCTAGTGCTATTTCCATAAAAAGTGACTTGCCTAGAACTCTAGTATATGACATCTTAGAAAGGCTTGTAGAACTTGGTCTTATTTCGTATACAATAAAGACTAATAAGAAACACTTTAGAGCATCTGACCCGAGGGAATTGATAAGAATCCTAAAGGAAAAAGAAGAAGCAATTAAGCATATTTTGCCTAATCTTCAGCAATTACAAGCATTACATGGCACTCAACGACCTCGAGTCGAGATTTATGAGGGTCAGGAAGGTATGAAAACAGCTATGAATGATATTTTACGTTCTAAAATTAAAGAATTTCTTGGTTATGGCAGCTCACGTTCGTCATATGAAGTCATTCCCGCCTTTATGGAAGAATGGCATAAGCGAAGAATAAAACAAAAGGTTGTGATGAAGGTCATTTACAACAATACTAAACAGACACGAGAAAAGATAAAGAACTTAAAGTCTTCTCTTAATTTCACGAATTATCGATTTATGCCGATAGAATTAGAGTCTCCTACAGCAATGGTCATTTATGCTGATAAGGTCGTTTTACAATCATGGACAAAAGAGCCATTTGCAGTAGTGATTGAGAGTAATGAAATGGCTGAAAATCAAAAGCGATATTTTGATGAGCTTTGGAAGATTGCTAAGAAATAAATTGTCTTCCATTTGCTAAACGTAGTTTCCTAAAATATGCCAAAATGGTTTATGCCCACGCCGGGATTCGAACCCGGGTTTAGGCCGCGAAAGGGCCTCGTGCTTGACCGCTACACTACGCGGGCATGGTACTTCTTGCTCTCCACCCTTTAAGGTTTTTTCGCCTTGGTTTCTCCGCCCTTCAAAGACGGGGAATTTTGTTCTCCGCCGCGAAAGGGCGTCGTCCTTGACCACTAGACTATGAAGGCTTGTTAGTCACGGGTAAAAATTGCTTTTAAAGCTTTCTTACGATAGATTTAAGAGGCTTTTCGCGTTCTATAGCGTATGAGAAAGCTTATTCGGCGAACACGAAGAAAGAACCAGCAGAAGCACAAGGCTCGCAAGATTTAACGTTACTCTTAGTGTGGGGCAAACGTAAATAGGAAGTATTAAAAAGGGTTTGGCGTTTCAATAGTATGCACATACATAGCCTTATTTTTAAGGAATTGATTAAACGCGGTTACTCTCTCGATGGCAACACGCGCATATGGAACATTGCTGATTCGAAGTTGTGGTATATAACCCCTGTGCAAGCTAAAGCTTATTTGGATTTGGTTTCCAGTGAGGATTACAAGAGGCGAGTTGGTCCTAAAGAATTGACGCTTCTTCGCAAGCATTTGACTGATATAGTCAAGGAAGTCGGGACTAAACCAGTTAATATTATTGATTTGGGATGTGGCAACGGGAAGAAAGCTGCTCTTTTTCTTGAAGAAATGAAAAACAGGAACATGCGAGCTAAATACTGTCCTATAGATATAAGCAGTTATATGGTCAATGAAGCTATTAATGAAATAGAAAAGATGAAGTGGATTAGCGACACTGAAATTATCAAAGTGCAATGGAACATTTCTGATTTTGAAAATCTGCAAAACGTTGTTCCTTTATTGAAGAAGGGAGATTACAAGCTTAACTTCTTTCTACTTTTAGGAAATACGCTGGGGAATTTTGAGACGCATGAGTTATTGTATAACGTACGCAATTCTATGCGTGATGGAGATATTATCCTTATCGGAAATGGGCTGAACAATCATAAGGTGGAGGAGGATATTGTGCGGTCTTGCCGGGAGAACCCTTTGAGAGACGAATTTTTTTCGCTTATCTTGCAGTTAGCAGGGTTTAAGAAAAATCAGATTCAATATGGTGTACGGTTCAGAAATGACCGCCTTGAGACTTTTTATACGATTTTGACTGATATATCGCTTTCTTTTCAAGATAGGACAATTGAATTCTATAAGGGAGATCAAATCGTGGTTGCGTTTGCGTATCATTACGAAAAAAGCGAGTTTATGGGCTATTTGAAAATGTATTTTGGAAATGTTCAACTACACGTCTCTGAAGACAGTTCGTATACCCTTGCTTTGTGCAGGAAGTAGAAAATTAGCTTTTTATGCTGAAAATTACATATGATAAACTCGTTACTACGGCACTTTGCGAGAAGAGACGATTAAGCTTGTTGAAGAGTTGTACGCACTTGTTTCTTTTACCAGCGCCTTTCCTACAAACGCCTTTGATGAGCCCGCCAGCACACGCAGAACAGAGTTCCGCGGTGACTTCAACTTT
>Ga0209541_10001095_pt1 | contig 54078 bp, 41 predicted proteins | sample RifCSPlowO2_01_FD_184027 | JGI IMG/M metagenome (GOLD analysis project Ga0209541, IMG submission 184027) | Groundwater microbial communities from Rifle, Colorado - Rifle CSP2_plank lowO2_0.1 (SPAdes) (version 2) | ecosystem: Environmental > Aquatic > Deep subsurface > Groundwater | place... | reverse complement strand
TACCTTCAACCATCTACCGTCAAAACAAAGAACATGGATCCCTTCTCTCCTCACTCTCCCTGAAAAGTTAGAATTCCTATACCTTTCCCCCTATTATCTTCAGGCTGCTTTCTTTATCTTAGGAACAATGTCTTGGTTTATTGCTGAAGTAATCTTTAAAGTCAGACTCCCTTTCTGGACAGAAGTATGGGGATGGTCTCTTGTCTTTACCAATCTCCTTGCTCTTCCTCTTCTTAACATGGTAGGACTATTTTTGGAGGAATCAGATGAGAAAGACTACCTTGGCATATTTTCCTTCATAGTTCTCTCCTACATTGTTGCTCCCTTCCAAGCATATGCAGCTATTAAAGGATTCCTTGCAAAACAAGAAGGCCCATGGTTTAGAACACCAAAAACAGGAAGAATTACGGATACATTTATGCCGGGGAGATTTTATAGGTTTGTGCAGGGAATCTTCGGCGGGCGCGCTGCGCCTACACTAAGTACCACTAATATTACACTAAATACCACGAATTATGCTTTAGCCACCGCAAGTAATCCCTTTAATTCTTTTAAGATCAGACGAAAAACTGTACGGTGGGTGGGGAATGCTACGCTGGCTATTTTTCTTATAACAACTATTTTTTTAACAAGCCTTGCGCGATTTATACCCTACGTAAAAACAGCAGACGCGGCTGAAGGAAAGAAAAAGATCACTACTTTAAAAAACTCAATCGTTTCCGGCAGGAAAGAGGTTGTATCCAACGAAAAACCAGAGCCGCCCAAACTTATTGATAAGCCCTTAATCTCGCGGTTTGAAAATAGAAATGTCTCGATAGATTATATCTTTCACAAAGAGCCGCGCGTAAGACTTAAATCAGGAAGCATGGAATTGGAAACAACAATGTTGGAAGCAGAAGGTTTGGGGAAAGTTAACCCTAAAGAAGCGGTAAAAGAGGATGGAGTTTATTATTATAAAGAAATACTGCCGGATATGGATCTTAAATTTACTCCAACTCCTACAAAACTAACCGAGGAGGTTATTCTTAAAAAATATCATGATTTTAACAGCATTTCCTATGATCTTAATACGATCGACTTAGATTTTATCCAGGAAGACAACGAACTCTATTTTTACAAAGAAGGAAGTAGTGATCATAGTGACGAACAGTGGATATTTGTGATCCGAGCGCCATTTATGTACGAACAGTCAAATATAGATAATAAAAGCTACGAACTTACCTACGTTGTTGAGAAGAAAACTGTTGGCTACAAACTTGTCAAACAATTGACCGAGGAAGGAAAACGCTGGTTGTCCGATCCTAACCGATCGTTTCCAATTGTTATTGATCCTAGTGCAGTTAACTCAGTGATACAGGCGGGAATTCAGTCATCAGAGACGGATTATCTTAGAAACAAGCGCAATATTCAGTTTTTTCCAAATGCCACAGGCGGAGCCGCGTGGTATGCGGTTTATCAAACAGCAAACGCTGGTACAATTGCAGTTGAGAAGTGTCTCCAGTCTTTAGCTTGCGATGCAACTCCTGACTGGAGCGTAGTAACCTCAGACTTGGATACTGCTGACGCAGATACAGACAATTTTAATCCTAGCACATGGAAGGAAGGAGATACGCTTTATACGGTCTGGTTTGATAATAGCAGAGACACATACCAATTTAATACAATCAACACGACTACAGATGGACTTGGCACTACTTGCAACGGAGTTGATGAAGGAAATGCGGGAGGGGCTGGTCCTTCTATCGCAGTAGCAGATGATGGCGATGTCTATATTGTATTTGCCGCTGGATCGACTGGAACTTACGAGCAGGTGAGCAAGATTGCATCAGGAGGCTGCACACGCACTGGTCTTACTTCTATTAATAGTACAACTCCAGGTTATGATCAGGGTGACTGGGCGGAGATGCTGACAATAGGAAATAATGCTTTATTAATATTTGCGGCAGATAATGGTTTACGCTCAAGCGGCTATGATGATACTGCAGCTGTATGGGATGCCGATACTAATGATATCGATATCAATGGCGCAACAGCAAACAATACCACTTTAGATTTTTCAGCTGTCACTGACGGGACCGATGTATGGGTAATACAACGAAATGGCACAACAGGCGACAGTGAAACATTTAAGTGTTCAGCTTGTTCTGTAACTGCAGCCAATACTTGGACAGCTCTTGATGAACCGTGGGGATCTGGAATGACAGCATCCCAATATGTAGGACTTTCGTATATAAGTGATACGAATGTATTGGCAGCAGTTATGCTTGATGATAGGGGCAGCGATACTTATTTTTCAAAGAGCACCGATGCCGATACTATTTCCTGGGGATCAGAATTTTCATTTGCAGGAGGCGGAGTGACAGAGATAAACAATTCGGGCATGACGGCAAATGTTACCAGTGAAGATCAGGTAGCAGTTGCATATTTTGATACTACCAACAACGAATTCGAGTTTGCAACCGTACCTGAAAACATCTTACTATTGCTACTATTGGTTCCATTCTTCCGCAAGTTGTTTTTTGGGAAGGTGAAGAGGCTAAGAAAACCTACTCTTTTCCAATAATAATTCTTGCGGATGCTGTTGAGTCGGTTAGTTCACCTGATAAAGTAGCTGTTGGAAGAGTGTCTTTTAAATCTGCCAAAAGGAGTTCAGCTTGATCCATCATGGCTTTATCGATTAAAACATGGATTGTAGTGTAGGTGTCATCTTTTGCATTTCCTGTTTTTATAACTTTATATCCTAAAGACTCAAGAGTTCGAGATATTTTTGTTGCAGCGCCGGCAATGCCCGAACCGTTTAGAACCTCAAGTGTCCACTCGGACCTTTCAAGGCTTGGCTTTGTTGGTTTTTCGACTTGAGGCTGTTTTGCCTCCAACTCAACAGTCTTTATGGTTTTTTCTTGCCCTTGCATATTATTAAGAGCTATTATGAGAGTTAGTGTTGCCAAAAGTATTAAGGCAACAAAAAGAAGACCCGTGAAGAACATAATCTTTTGTTTCTTATTGCCTTTCATTTAAGTTCATTGTAACATAAGTTTAATGCTCATAAAATCAATTGTTAAATTGTTTCATTGCTATATTGTTTTTTGCTCTACAAGATTTTCAGCAATTAAGCCACGTCAAACGTGGCTGAAACAATTTAGCAATGTAGCAATCGTTCTCATAGTTTTCTTTCTATCATCTCTTATCTTTGCTGTTCCGGTCAAGGCTGCGGTTTCGTCTTGCAGCTCGTACATAAATCCAGTTGTTGCCAACATTAGTACCAGTCCCAACTTGACTTTTACTGTAGACAACCCGTCAGCCCAAACTATAGTTTGGGTTAAATTTACCGCGCCTTCATCTAACTTTACTGTTACCTCAGCCTCTGCAACCGGTTGGTCTGTAACGACTTCGTCTTCAACCGCTACTTTTACTTCGGGCAGTATTGCTGCTCAGGGAAGCGGATTACTTACAGTTGCTACAACTATAGGAAGCGCTACAGGATCGGAAAGTTGGACTGTTGCGGTTTCGGATTCTACCGATGGAAGCAGTGCAACAACTTGCGGCGGTTCAACAAGCATTACAGTTGTATCCACAGACGAATCATCGCCTACGCTATCAGACCTTACAGTTTCAGATATTAGTGATACTTCTGCCAAAATAAGCTGGACAACAAACGAGAATACTACTTCTACAGTTAATTATGGGAAAACCATTGACTATGGAAGCTCTACAGCTATTTCGTTAGGAGTGTCTCATTCCGTAACAATAAGCGGGCTTACTGCCAATACAACTTATCACTTCAATATTATTTACAGCGATCCTGCAGGGAATGAAGAAGAAACAGGAGATAATACTTTTACAACAGCAAAGCAAACAACTACAATTACGAAAACAGAAACAAAGACTGAAACTAAGCTTGTGAGTCCTACCCCAACTCCAACACCTCTTCCGGATAGAACACCACCACTCTTGAGTATTGCCACAGATTTGTCTATTCCATATGAAACTGCTCCTGAGATTTCCGGGAGCACAACTGATGCAAAGTCAGCAATTGCCAGGATTGAATATTCAACAGATGATGGCAGAATATGGGCCGAAGTCTACACGGCTAATGTTGCTGTAAAATCATTGCCTTTATCTGTGTCTTTTAAATTTACACCAAGTTTATCTGACGATGGAAACTACAATCTAAAAGTCCGCGCTACAGATTCTTCTAACAATATAGGGGTTTCCAAAACACATACTCTTATTATTGACAGGCTTCCTCCGCGTGTTGGAGGGAATTTTGTCTTTTTTGGTCCCCAAGTGCTTCAGGCGGATAGATATGGTTCTTTGGTGACTCTTGCAGGGTTGGATCAGAGGATTACCCTTTCGGCAGTAGGCGGACCAACCACAATAGATATTGTGTCGGAAGGCGACTTAGATAACAAATCAAAAACCCAAATGTTTTCTTTGGTTAAAAACCCTGATAATGGATTATGGGTGGGAACGCTTGCGTTTTCCAAAGATGGCCTTTTCCAATTAAAAGCAAAAGCTATTGATGGTGTTGGAAAAAAAACACAGAGAAACTTAAATTCTGTTATTGTTCTTTCTCCCGGAATAGTAAATTCTCAGGAGACTAAAAAGCCAATTGTTGGAGCAAAAGTAACACTTTTCTATCAGGAGCCAACCTCTAAGGTTTGGATGGTGTGGGATGCAAAACCGTTTGGCCAGACAAACCCCCAATATACAAAGGCAAATGGATTGTATAAGCTTTTTGTTCCATCCGGAATGTATTACCTCAAAATCGAGGCAAAAGGATTTGCGGCATTGACCACATCTTTGTTTCGCATTGACAAACCAAGTCCTATTAACAGTAATTTTGAGTTGAAGATGGGAAAATTCTTTAAACTTGGACCATTTTCTATTACACTTCCTGACTTTTCAACAAGCAGAGTCCCCGTAAGGCTTTCAGGACCTGAAATAAGAAAGAATGAGAGAGATTTAGGATTGCTTGATAAAGAAGCGCCTCTTTTTGAGCTGTTGACTACTGGCGGATCAACATTTGATATTCTTAAGCTTCGCGGCAGACCAAGTATGATTACTTTTGTTACTACATGGTCTCCACCCGCTGTTGAGCAATTAAGCGTACTTGAAAAGGTGGCAAAAGATGGTTCGATTCGGAGTGTCGCCGTATCAACTCAAGAGTCTTTATCGCAGCTTACTATGTTTCAAAAAAGGGGAGGGTACACGATTCCCATAGTTGTTGATCCCGATGGTACGTTGGTAGAGAATTACAAACTTACCTCACTTCCTATGCATTATTTCTTGGATCGATATGGCGTTGTGAAAAAGGTGGTTTCAGGAGTACTGAATGAAGCTGAGATTAAGGATGCGATTGCAAGCATTAGGAAATTCTGATGTACTATCTGATATAGTTATTATATGCTACAGTTTCAGTTTGTTTTACAAAACGCACATTTTGCACTAAGCTTGCTGGCGGCATTTGTTTTTTTTGCGATGTTTTGGCTATACCTTGATGCTTGGCTTGCGAAGAAGGGTTTTAAAGAAGGATGTAAGTGGTTTGGAGCGCTGCTTCTTTCTTTTTCTTTTGTTGTCCATGCAATTGCTCTGGAGCAGACTGCTTTTGTAAAGCCGATTTTGCCACACGAGATAAATCTTCTTTTGGTATCTGTTCTTAGAGTTTTTGGATACCTAAGTCTTATGCTTGGGATTGTTATGGATCGTTTGGAGCCTCGTCCAAGTCTAAATGGATTGTTGATATTTCCAAAAGGTTTATCATTTGCTAGTGCAGGTATGCTTTTTTATCCTATACTTTCCAGCATGGTCGGATTTTTATATCTTCGACGTGCCACAGTTGGTCTTGAAAATCATATAAAGCCTGTTGCAGCTGCTTTTTTTATACTGTCTCTTTCCGAACTTACCTCGCTTGCGCAGCTTTTTCGAGCAACTGATAATATTCTAATTTTGCAGCTTGTTGCTCCATTTGAAAAATTGTGGCTTTTGGAGCATGCGTTTCTTCTTGGGGCTATAGTGATTCTTGGGCGGTGGGTGTTTGGCTATCTTCTAAAACGTATTCAAACCCAGCTTGTGATGATTCTATCAACTTCTACTCTTTTAATCTTCTTAATAACAACTGTCTCTTTTACCTTTTTGCTCCTTCGCGACTTTGAGAGAACAACACTTTCCCATCTTGAAACAGATGTGAGCGTACTTTCTTACGCAATCGAGAGTAAAAAAGAAAGCAGTCTTTCAGATGCCGAAGTTGTTGTCCAAAATAATACAGTGAAATCGGCAATTGTTGATAATGATCGAAAGACGCTTAGGGAAATAGCTTCCTCAACGCTTTTAGCAAAAAAACAGTCGATACTTACGATTGTTTCAGATAGGGGCGAAGTGTTAATGCGGGGTGAGGATCCTGAAAAAATCGGCGACTCTCTTACAGATGATCCTCTTGTAAAAAACGCGCTTTTGGGAAAGGTTGTAACTTCGGTTGTTACTCGTGATCGCGCGCTTGCTCCTGAGCTTTCGGTTCGATCAGCGGCTCCTATTAGAAGCGAGAATAAAATTATTGGCGTTGCAATAGTTGGATCTGTTGTTGATAATGCTTTTCTTGATGGAATAAAGGCGGCGACAAAATTAGAATCTTCGGTTTATGCAGGCAACATCCGTAGTGCAACCACAATTATTTCTCCCGATGGTAAATCTCGTTGGGTTGGGATTAAAGAGGAGACAGAGGCTGTGAAGCGAAAAGTACTTGACGAAGCAAAAATTTACACCGGAGGAGTAAATATTCTTAATACTCCTTATTTTGCCGCATATGCGCCGCTTCTTAATGTTGATAACAATCCGGTTGGGATGCTTTTTGTTGGCAAAGAGCAGACTAGCGTACTTCAGGCAGCAAGTAGGTCAATTGAATTAACTTTTATAGTTGCGGTAACACTTATTGTTTTTTCTATGATCCCGGCTTTTTTGATTGCAAAGTATATTACTTACCAGGTGAAGTGATTAAGCCTTTAAGTATGGATAATCAATCTAATTCGGTTGGAAATATTTTTAGTAAGCAAACTGCTTATACTGTTCAGGGTCTTCTTTATAGCCTAGCCATAATTATGGCTTCTACGCTTCGCTTGGAGGATTTAGGACATCGACTACTGCGAGAGCTTATTTCTGCAATGCGCGTTGTCCATGGAGCGTTTGTTCTTATAGGAGAAGAAGGTAAAATTTATGAGGTAATTCACGAAGGTTACACTTTGACTCCTGAGTTTGATGAAAACGAGATAAAGATTCTTTCCAATCAGGAGAAGATGTTGGTTTTTTCCGAGCTTCCAGAAGGTGAGCTTAAAGATATTATGCAAGGACTCGACGTAAGCTTAGTTGTGTACTTACGAACAGAAGAAGAAAATATTGGATTGCTGCTTCTTTCAAAAAAGCTTTTGGGAGCTCCTTATAAGCCTTATGATATGCAGATGCTTAAGATATTAGCTCCTGTGGCCGCTGTTGCATTCCAAAATGCCCGAAGCTTTGAGGAGATTAGGCAATTTAACACAACCTTGGAGCAGAAAGTTGCTCAAGCAACAAACGAACTTAAAAGTGTAAATGAAGGCGTATATAAAAGAAACCTTGAGCTTGCTAAAGTTTCTGAAGATCTGTCTCGCGCCAATCGAAAGCTTAAAGCCTTTGATAAGCTAAAAGATGAATTTTTGTCTGTTGCCTCGCATGAACTTAGGACTCCTATGACTGCGATTAAAGGTTTTATTTCAATGATTGAGGAAGGAGATTATGGTGAAGTAGGCGATAAATTGCGTACGCCGCTTCGGGATATTGAGATATCTACAGATAGACTTATTAAGCTGGTTAATGATATGTTGAATATTTCAAGAATCGAAGCAGGAAGACTGAAATTTGCTATCTCTGAGTTTTTCATTAATGATCTTTTATCCGACATTGTTTCATCGCTTCAGCCGCTCGCAAAAGAGAAAAGAATTAGTCTTGAAATCAGCGAATTTGAAAAGATTAGAGTGCAAGGGGATGAAGATAAAGTAAGGCAGATTTTAGATAATTTAATTGGAAATGCGTTAAAGTTTACGGATAAAGGAGGCGTTACTCTTTCGAAACGTTCTAAAGATGAAGAGATTGAGATTTTGGTTGCCGACACGGGAATCGGTATTGCTCAAGAAGACCAGGGAAAACTTTTTAAAAAATTTGAGTTAATACAGCCCCAAGATGTTGGGCGTCCCACAGGATCTGGATTGGGGCTTTATATATCTCGTGAGATTGCAAGAAAAATGGGAGGAGATGTATGGCTTGAGCGATCAATTAAAGATAAAGGGAGCACATTTGTTTTTTCTCTGCCTCTTGCAAAGATGGATATTGCCAAAAAGGTAAAAGCGGAAATTGAGAAAGAAGCGCTCGCCCATCCAGATCAAAAGACGTTGGTTTGATATTGTTTAGGCACGCGATTTCTGCTAGACTAGAAAAAAGAAATATGGCAAAAATTCTTATAGTAGAAGACGATTTACTTCTTCATAAAATGTATAGGAAAAAATTTGAGGTTGCAGGTTTCGTAGTGGATGCGGCATACGATGGAGAAGAGGCTATAGGGAAGATGAAAACATTTGCTCCTGATATTGTCCTTTTGGATGTGATGATGCCTAAACTTAATGGAATTCAGGTATTAGAGAAAGCGCAAGCAGATAGTACTCTGCGACATATTCCAGTGATTGTTTTAACAAATCTGGGTGGAGCTATAGATGCGCAAACTGCGCTAAAAAAGGGCGCTGTTTCTTATATGGTAAAATCAGATTTTACACCAAGCGAAGTAGTTGCAAAAGTACAAGAGTTTCTGTCAACACGTAAAGTAGGATAGATATGGCTAAAATACTTATTGTCGAAGATGACCCTTTAATATCCCGGATGTACCAACAAGCATTTACGTTTCATAATTTTGAAGTTGAAGTTAGTTTTGATGGAGAAGAAGGGATTGAAAAAGTAAGGAAGGGGAAACCTACGATTATTCTTCTTGATATCATGATGCCCAAAATGAATGGTCTTAAAGTGCTTGAAAAGCTGAAGGCTGATCCCCAGACCAAAAAAATTCCTGTGATTGTGTTAACTAACTTAGCAGAAGAACAAGACGCAGAAGCAGCCCTTTCTTTAGGAGCTGTAAAATATATTATTAAAAGCGAATATACGCCAAAACAAGTTGTTGACATGGTAAAAGAAATACTTGCCGCATACTCTAGGGACGAAGTGCCAAACCCCTCAAAGCCTTAGAGAGATTCCAATGTGTTATTATAATTGTAAATATGACACATTCTTTTTTTCACTATGTACTAACAATTGTTTTTGAAATTTTTAAGGCTGTTGTGGGATCGTCTTATTGGTATGTAATTGGATTTGTAGGATTTCTTATTTTTAGGTCAAAAATGTCCCCATTTGATCTGGTTATTGGATTGCCGCTTTTAATTGTTGGAATTGGCGTTGCGGTAAACTCTTTGGAAACTGTATTCTTGGCTATATTTTCACCGAAATATAACAAAGGTATTTGCAGACTGTGCGATAAATCGTAATAATCATGCTTATTTCGACTGTTTTAGCTTTATCGGAGTTTTTTTCAGGCAATTTCCCAAATATTTACTGGTACCCGAATTGGTACTTGGGAAATCCATACCACTATCTAATTGGTCCGGTAGTACCAACAGTATTAACAATATTAAATATTAAACATCAAATATTAAATATTTATTTGGGGTTAATCGGGACGAGTTTTTTAGTCGGAACTTTAGGGATTTATTTATTTTTAAGGGATTGGGGAGCGGGCAAGCTGCAGGCTGTAGTGTCGGGAATTTTATATACAGTTTTGCCGGCAGGGTTTTTTCTTCTTAATCTTCAAAACGGACTTAACCATATAGCGTTTGGGTTTTTGCCTTTCGCATTCCTATTATTCAGGAGATTTATCCTCAGGGAAAACAGTTTACGGACATTTTTGTTGGTATTTATACTAACAACAATGTTTTTGACAAGTGTTTCGGTAATTCTCCCTTTGGTTATTGGTTTTGTTGCTATTGTTTTTGCTGAACGTAAAAGTTATTCTCACGAAAAGACGGGCAAAACAATTCTTCTAATTATTCTTTCTTTATTATTGTCGACTCTTTGGTATACGCCCAAGTTTTGGTGGGTGATCGCGGCGAATCCATCTGTAGGCGGAGTTCCGTTGGGAAAACTGATATGGTCTATTTTACAGTTCTTGCTGCAATTTTTGCCGCTTGTTCTTGCTATCTTTGTAATTAGACTAAAAAAGTACAAATTCGAAGGATATTTTCTTTTTGGACTGCTTTTTTTCGCATCGTTTCTTTTTTTGAGCATTGTTAGATTCATGAGCGATCCTGATTTTGTAATGGACTGGATTTCATTTGGATTAGAGATGCAATTCAGCTTAGCAGTAATGCTTGGAAATTTATTAGCTAAATTTTTAATTTTTAATTTTCAATTTTCAATGAAAATTTCAAATTTTAAATTTCAAATTAACAATGTAAAGTTGTTTATTGTATGCATGGGCTTACTCTTTTCAATAGCTATCTCATTATTAATAATAAAAGGTTTGTTTGTAAACTTAGGAAGCGATTATCAAAGTTCGATTACCTCAATTCTAAAAAAGAATGTCAAAGAGAATGAAAGAGTTTTTTTATCCGGTTCTTCTGTGTTTTTTATAAACTCAAAACTTAATATTCGGCAAGTAAGGGGTGGAGTAGACCAAAATTCTATTCATCCCTTTTGGGCAATGGGAGCTTATCAAATAAGAGAAGGGGAGAATAGCGATTTAGCGTATGGCTGGCTTAGAACTTTTGGTGTTTCTTATATATTAGTGCATGATAAAGACCTGCCTGCCGGCAGGCAGGAGTCAAAAGAACCATTCTATGACTTTAAGCACCCTGAAAAGTTCGCGTCCTGTCATCCTGAATTTATTTCAGGATCTCGAGCGATTGAGATTCCGAAATCCATTCGACAAGCTCAGGATCCTGAGTTTACCGAAGGACAAGTTCGGAATGACAATGATTGTGTAGATTCTGCGCTCTTTCAACTTGTCAAAAAAGATAATGGAGACATGCTCTACATGGTCAGCAATTCCTCAATCGGAAGAATTGCGGACTTGTATATTTTAAATGTTCAAAAGCCCAAAAATGGAGCGGATAATCAATCAATAAATAACTACATTTCATTGTTTAAAAGACCATTGGCAGTTAATTCTGCATTGCAGAATCGAAAACCAAACGAAATTTCTTTTGAAGAAAATATCAAGCAAGGCGAGGTGATTTCACTAGCTGTTACATATGACAAATTATGGAATTTAGCAGATGGAAAGGGAAGAATTGTCTCTGATTCTTTGGGAAACATGGTAATAATTCCAAAAGACACAGGATTGCAGAGATTCACGATTGCTTACAAAAGAAGTTTTTTAGATTTGGCTATACCATTGGGATTAAGTATGGTAATAGCAATAATTCTTATTAAGTATCAAAAAATTGCCCCTTACATTAAAAAGAGACTGCCTAAGATACACGTTGGGTTGGGAGAGAAGGAAGATTATTAATTTTCAATTTTTAATTTTCAATTTTCAATCAAATCTAAATATTAAATGTTTAAAAATTTAAAATTAAATTATTGAAAATTCAATGAAAATTAAAAATTGTAAATTAAAAATTTGGAATTACTCTCTTGCAATTCTATTTTTTAAAGGGTTATTATAAAGTAAGATGGAAAATACCGTGAAGCGTCGTATTGATTTCGAGAACAGGCTTTTGGACAATGGCGTATCGCGTTTTCGGCACGCGTTCGCGTGGTGGAAGGGAAGAAAGCTCAACAAAACCACACTTCTTTTTCTATTAACAATCTTTACAGTTAATTTATTTATTACATATCCCTTATTTGGACGGGATGTAAGTGCATCTTTTTCCTCCTCGGTTTTTCTTTTGTTGGCAGGCATTCTTGACAACGCGCATATTATGACCAAAAGCCAATTTTTCTCTGTGCTTACAATATTTTCCATAACTTTTGCTCCAATTAGTTACTATCTATTTGTAAGAAAAACCGCGATGCGGCATGAGTTAATAGCTCTTGTTGCAACGATGTTTTACATATTGCCTAATCCTTTAACAAATGGCGGTTCTGTATTATCAGAGGCTATACTAAATGGCGACGGAGCGCATGTTTTTGTCTTTTCTTTTTTACCGTTGTTTCTTTTGTACGTTCGAGCGTACATTTCAACAGGGGTAAAAGTTTGGGGCTTTATCGCGGCCATTATTACTGCTGTGGTTGCTGTTATTTCACCTTTCGCAACATTTAACCTTTTAATTATATTTGGAGTAATCACTGTGTCTGAGGGTTTTTTTAGGGATTTGAGGGAAAAAATCTCAAGGCTTATGTTTTTGCTCATTTCTTCTTTTCTTCTTTCTTTTTTTTGGTATTACCCGAATATCTTAGGCGAGATTGTAGTTTTGGAACATGTCTCGTTTGCTATCAATAAAATAGTTTCAATCTTACCTTTAGCAATTCCGATAATTCCTGTTGCGGGACTTTTATTGTTTTTGGTTTTTGATAGAAGAGAAAAACTAAAGCCTGTTTTCTTAGCAGTTTCCTTTTTTCTTATTTACGTAACTTTATATTTTATAAGCTCAGATCTTAATATAACAGGTATATTTACATCGAAAAGGTATCTTCTTGAGCTGGCATTTGGATCGTCTTATTTGCTGGCTATGATTTTTATAGTTGTTATTGAGCTAATGATTAGAAGCTATATTCCTAGAATAAAAAATGATGTATTGCTTTTTCTTAGTATTTTGACGTGTTCGGCTTTGATATTTCTGTTTGGCGCTTTTGCTGTGGTGGGAGTTATAAAAGGCCAGGAGCATTTGGCAAAACAGCCAATTGTAAATTCTTACAAGTCGGGAATTGGAAATATCGGAAGGGCTTTTAGTTTTAAAGACGGTTTATCTGTTGTACCGGTTGGCATATCTGTTTTGACATTTATTTTTCTTTTGTTGTATCTAAAGCTGGGGTCTGCTTCTGTTGTTAAGGCTAAAGAGGGAGAGTAGGATTTAGTGAAATTTTTTAACGATTTTAAATTATTAATATCTATAGTTTTTGCAGTATTTTGTCTGGCGCTAATAGCGTTTGTTAATTACCAGCAAATTGGGGATTGGTTTGGAAGCTCAGCTTCCTTTGGGAAAAATGGGCCGGCAAATTTAGGGTCGATTGAAGTTTCTTATGTGTCAATGGGACGGTTTTTGACCGACTTTGGTTTCCAGTCTTTCGCGCCTTTTTGGTACTTTGGATTTCCATTTCATCTTTTCTACACACCGCTTTTGCCCATTCTTGAAGCCTTGATTAATAAGATATTTGGAATTCCTTTATGGGAATCATATCGTTTGATAACAGGATTAGGTTATATAGCGGCTCCAATATCGGTTTTTTTCTTAGGGTGGCAATTGTCTAAAAGAGTAATTGGAGGTTTAATTGCAGGAATATTTTTTTCGGTTGGACCGACGATATTTTATTTTTTGGATCCCGGAGTAGCACTTGATAAGTTTTCTCTTAATTTTTGGGATCCCCGTAGATTTACTATCCTGGTTCGTTGGGGAGAGGGACCGCATATATTCTCTCTAATTTTTGTTCCATTGGTGGGATTGTTTTTTTCTAAGCTTCTGGAGGACCGAAGGTTCCGCTGGCTTGTTTTATCATCCATATTTCTTGGACTTGCAGGCTTGACTAACGCCATCGGGCTTTTTTCAAGCATTCTTTTGGTGCTGAGTTTGAGTTTTGTAAAGTTTGCGCAGGCCCGGGAGTTTCGCGCAAGACCAATATTATCGGGTGTTCTTGTAGGTCTATTGGCTCTGGGACTGATTTCTTTTTGGTATAACCTATCCTTTATAGCAAATTTTTTTGGTGAGGGGGAAGCGGCAGGAAACATTTATCTTAGCCTTTTTCCCTGGGGATGGGTGGGGATACTTTTGGGTATTGGAGGCATCTATTTTATCTTTCGTAACATTATAAAAGATTTTGCCATAGCAACAGCATTTCTGTGGTTTCTGATTTTTTTTACTGTGGTTTTTGTGTACTATCTTACGGAAAGCGTTGAACTTCTTCCGCAGGCCCTTAGATATAACGTTGAGGTTGACCTTAGCCTGTCTTTACTTATTGGCGTATTATTTGCTTGGTTGGTAGGTATTTTTGCTAAACGATTACGTTATCTTGAGATTGCGGGAAACGTAGTTGGTTTGGCAATTGTTTTCGGTTTGATTTTATATATACAGCCATTTATCCCAACCGCGTCAAAAGCTGCCGGAACAGTTATCGATATTAAAAATACCGGTGAATATGAGATAGCTTCGTTTTTAAAAGATAATATTAATGAGGAAAAAGGGGAAAGGGTATTTGTTCCCGGGAATTACGGATTTTACCTGAATTGGTTTACCAATGTCTGGCAGCCCAGGGGAGGCCTGTTTCAGGCTTCAACACATTACTGGACAGATCATATGCATTATCAGTTGAGAAATGGAAAAAATGCTGATATAGCTCGCGCTTGGTTGACAGCGGGAAATATAAAGTACGCGGTTTTTACAACAATTGGCTCAAGAGATTTATATAAAGAAATAAAAAATCAGGAGCGTTTTTCTGATTATAATGTCGTGTATGAAGAGAGAGGAGATATTATTTATGAAGTGCCGCTAAAAAAATCATCTTTGGCTAAATCTGTTAGTTTGTTGGTAATGAAACAGCTTGCCGTACCAAAAAAAGCCGATGATAAAAAAGCTATTCTTGCTTATGCTGATTGGATTGAAAATTCTTCTGCAAAGCAGAATTCTCTCATTGTGGTTGATAATGATCATTATCGTATCAAAGGAGAAGTAGGGGACGGGGAAGGGATTTTGGTCCAGATGACCGCGGATTCGGGCTGGGCCGCGTCAAACGCGGTTTCAGGCAATTCGATAAAGACCGGCCGCGATCCCTTGGGTTTTTTAATTTTGTATCCTCAAGCGGGAGAAGTTGATATTACACTAAAACATGGCAGGATCTGGCAGGAGTGGTTGGGGTATTTATTAACGATTGGGACAGTTGGATTTGTGGTCTGGTATGGAACAGTGGGAAGAAAAAAACAATCCTCCGGTTCATGATGTTTCATAAGGATCCTGTGGTTTCGGAGTGAGATAGCTTTACTTCATCTTTTTCAAAAACAATAATACTGTCATAAATGTGAATGCTTTTAAGAGTATGCGTAATGTTGTTAATCTTGAAACGTCGATCTTGGGAGTGCCATGCCTGAATCTGGTCTATTAGATCTTTTGTATATTCCATAAAAGTACCAGTCCTTTTATATCCACCCCCAAAATCCTTCCAATAACTGGTATGTAAGTCTTCGGTAACAAAAACACCCTTTTTTTTAATTGCGGGAAACATTTCCTGAAAAGTAATAATTTGTTGCCTCATGAAATGTCCGCCATCATCGATTACTATATCCAATGGCCCTATTTTTTTAATTAGCTTTCTTAGGAAGTGCTTATTGCCCTGATCTCCAATATGGATTTCAATTTGATTTTCTGCCATGTCCTGGCAGCGGGAATTAATGTCGACTCCGATAACTCTGGCTTTCTTGCCAAAATAGTTCTTCCACATTTGTAATGATCCGCCATACGCTATGCCAAATTCAAGTATAGTCACATTTTTTCCCCGGTATTTTGAAAAATATTGGTGATATATATCAAAGTAATGAACCCATTTGACAATACGACGGGCTTTATTTTGTCGAAAATACTTCTCCAGAGGATTTGAGATAGATGACTGTTTCATTAGAAACATTGTAGCAGAATTTATTTTTTGTATGCTATCATAGCAGCATGACAAAAAATAAAGACAATTATCCTCTTGTCAGTATAATTACCGTTTCGTATAAAGATGATAAATATCTCTCAGGACTCATATCAAGCATTGAGCGGCTTGAAAAATCGAAGTTTTCTATAGAATTAATTATTGTTTCTATTCTTTCCTCAGATAAGCAGATAAAAGTTAAAAAAATTCCCCTAAAACAAATCTCAATCTCGCGCAGAGCGGGCTATGCGCAGGCTATAAATATTGGTATTTCCGAAAGTCAAGGGCAGTATCTTTTTTTACCCAATCCGGATACTTTGGTTCATAAAACCGGGCTTGAAGAAATGGTGTCTTATCTCCAGAGACATAATAATGTTGGTATTGTCGGGCCAAAAGTTTTTTCAATGGACGAACCTTCAAAAGTCTCTCCTTTTGACCTGCCATGCAGGCACTTCAATAAGACATCAGGAAGAGTATTACAGGTAACGGCAGGGGAATTGGCTGCAATTAATAAGCCACAAGAATTGTATTGGCTTTGCGGCAATGGAATAGTAGTTAGGAAAAGCGTATGGGAACAAGTAGGAAAATACGACGAGAGTTACTTTTTGTATTGGGAAGATGCTGATTTTAATATGAAGGTTAGACAATTAGGGTATAAGAGCGTCTTAATTCCTCAGGCAAGAATATTCCATAAAGGGTACGCAAGCGTCGGCGATACGGATGACCAGGTTTATTATATTCTGAGAAATGGACGGTATTTTGTTAACAGGTATAGTTCGTTTTCGGGACGCTTTCTGCTTCATCTCACGAGCTTTTTGGTGATAATATCGAAATCATTGCAAGTATTCTTTGGAACACGCGATAGAATGAAAACCCAAGCATTTATAGAAGGGATTCTGGATTTTTATAAAGGAAAAAGAGGAATTAGGGGAGGGTAGTTTTTATTATTTTTATCAACTGTTGGACCCTCACACCCTCTTTCATAGACGGCTTCATTTGTTGTTTATGAATGCATGCAGAAACGAACCTTTCGGCTATCTTTTTTATCACATCAACTCTTGCTTTTTCATCATCTTTTGCGGTCTTTTTATGAGTATTAATTGATTTTTCTCCATTCTCAGTATAAATTGTTATTTGAAAATTTCTCACAAGACTATTTCTATTCGCAAGTTGTATTGTGCCTCTCTCGCATCTGAATATAAGCTGATGGCGGTTTAGTCCAATGGTATTGCAGGAAATATGAGCAGATCCGTAAATATTGTTTTTAAAGCGCAGCAGAAGGTTAACTCCCACCTCCGCTCCATTTAAACTTTTTTCAGAATGGGAAAAGGTGCTTTTAACATCCTCAATTTCTCCTGCGAAATACTCTAAATAATATAGAGAGTGGGAGAAATAAAAAGATAAAGCTCCTCCACCCCTTAGCGCATCCGTTTTCCATGAAGAGAGTCCATGCTTTATATCGTAGCTGAGAAAATCCCAATTAACGGAAATATGATTTAGCTTCCCATACTTATTATTTTCAAGCAGTTGTTTTACCCGTATCCATTCATCAATTTCCGGAAACACGAAATCAACGGCATGAGTAACTTTATACTTAACAGCCAAATCATAAAGAGTCTTTGCGCGTTCATAGGTATCTGCAAGAGGTTTTTCAGCAAATACATGAATTCCTTTTTGTATCGCAGCTTTTGCTATTTCATACTGAGCATCTGGAGTAACTGCTATGGCTATGGCCTCCAAATTTTCTTTTTCAAGCATTTTTCGCCAGTCAGAATACACGTTTTTTAATCCAAGACTATAATAATACTTAGATAAGCGTTCAGGGTTGTTTGCGCAGACTGCAATAACTGAGCAATTTTTTAGTGAATAAAAAGCGGGAAGAAGTCCATATAATCCAAAACCGGAACCTATGATACCTATCTTCAACATTATATTTCTGAATTTCTAACTATTTTGAAATCAGGTAAAGGAACTATGAAGTTAGATTTCAGACCACGGGTTTTTAGTCGTTGCATTATGGGAGCGGCCAGGTGCCATGCAAGCATCACAACATAGTCAGGTTGTTCGTCAATAAGGCGCTTATTGTTTACAATAGGCATATGTTTGCCGGCTAAATATTTTCCAAGCTTCAGAGACGTAGGTTGCTCAGTTATGTAGGGCATTAATTCTATATCTACGCCATAATAGTTCAGCAAGGTTGCACTCCGAGCGGGACAAGCATCTCCAACGACACGTTTTCCTTTGTTTTTTGCGGTAATTAGGAATTCCATCATGGCAAGGCGTGCTTTTTTGACGCGACGGGCGAATTTTTGGTATGTCTCTAATTTATCCAGGCCAATTTTTTTTTCTATTTTCAGTAAATCTGCAACAGATGAATCTTTGGCTCTTCCTTTTCCTTTGGTGGTATGAATACGAATATTACCACCATACCTTTCGCCCCGTTCAACATAGGTTACAGTAAAATCATATGGCTTGAAAAGGTTGATTTGCGACTTCAAAGAATATGTCCTTAAGTGTTCGTGGTATATTGAATCGAATTGTCCTTCCCTGATAATGTCAAGCAAGTAATGTGTTTCATTTACAAAAACGCCGTCTTTTTTTAATAACGTATGTGCGCCGATCACAAATTCTCCGATTGTCTGCATATGGGCGAACGTATTTGTCGTAACAATTACTGCGGCAAGACCATATTTTTTCTTAATTTCTTTAGCAAGTTTTATGTCGAAAAACGCTTGTATTGTTTCTATTCCATTTGCATTTGCAAATTTGGCAATATTGGTTGGCTCAACTCCTAACACCTTAATTCCCTGGCTTTTGAAACCGTTCAGGAGGGTGCCGTCATTTGACCCGATATCTATGACTAAGTCATTTGAAGTTAGATTATATCGCTTAATCAGGGATGCGCTCATTATTTTTTGATACTGCGCAACTTCTTTTGTAATGCCGGGTTTATAAGGGTAATCCGGGTGATAAACTTCTTTTCCATCAACACAGTAATCAAGCTGAACGCCTGTACATTTTTCACACCACATCATACGCAATGGATATGTTATTTCAGGTTTGTGAAGCGTTTCTTCGGAAAGTAAGGTATTTGCTAAAGGTTGATAGCCCAAATCGAGAATAAGATGTATTTTTTTTGAATTGCAGACCTGGCAGTTTTTGATATGTCCTGTTTTTACAAAGTGGTAAGGGGGATAGGCTGATTTCATAAGTAAATTATAGCACAGATTATTAGGCAAAATTATATTTTTTTATATATTTCAAATAATCTTTAATCCCTTTTTCAAGATTCATTTTAGGAGTCCAACCGAGCACCATTCGCGCTTTTGAATTGTCCATTGTGCCTCGAATTGGACGATCATGCAGATATCTTTTATTATATTTTAATTTAAAAAAGTCAGGTAAATGTTTGACAAAAGATGACAGTTTGTACGCTTTGCCGCCGCTAATGTGATAAATTTCTTTTACAGCTGATTTGGATATTACTTGAAGGATTCCCTCAACAAGGTCTTTTATGTAAATAAAATCAAGCCAGGCGCTATCATTAATCCAAAATTTTTCACCCTTAATCGCCTTGTTTATAATAGTGTTTGTTGAACGGCTATGGAGATCTCCGAAGCCATATACGTTGGTCATGCGAAGAATAATCCAATTATCCAAATGGGATTTGACCAAAAATTCACCGCTTGCTTTTGAGACTCCATAAACTGTTGTCGGATGAAGCGGAGCAGTTTCGGTAATTGTATAGTCGAAATTGCCATATGCGGAAATAGAAGATAGAAAGATAAATTTTTTAATCGGATATTCTTTTAACAATGAAACTATTTGATAGGTAAGCGTTATATCTTCGGTGAGCTGTTTTAGCGAAAAAGGAGAATCAAAAGAATATTCAAGCGGATACGCTGCCAAATGGACAACGATCTGAGGTTTTTCTTTTTTTATAATTTTTTTACCAATATCCTCAAACCGTCCTTTATAAATAACTGCTTTTTTTAACAATTTTTTATTCCGAAACTCGCGTATCTTTTGACTATTAGGGTTATCGTTTTCGTACTGAATCAGGGGATCAATAATAATTACTTTGTATCCTATGTCTGTTAAGTATTTAGTGAGCCATGAGCCAATAAATCCTGCCCCGCCTATAAGCAAGCATTTCATACTTCAATCCTTCAGTATTGATTTTGTTACTATAACAAACTTATCTTTCAAATACAATCTGTTATAATTTAAAATATTATGAAACGTAAAATAGCAATTGTTCGCGGTCCCGGGCTTTCAAAATGGGAGATGCGGGTTTATGAACCATTGACCGAATGGTTTGATTTGACTGCTATTGGTTCAACAAAACCGGTGAATGATACAAAAAATATACAATTTCCTATAAAGCAGCTTGTATGTCCCGCGCAATATTTCGCATCAATGCCCAAGCTTATTTCTATCATGTATACCTTGTTTGGCGACACACAGTGGCTAAATGGTTTTGATAAGGCAGTGGCAGGATCCGATATTGTTCATAGTGTCGAGTTATTTAATGCATATTCACTGCAGGCCGTGCGGGCAAAGAAAAAGGGGATCGTCAAAGCTGTAACATTAACAATACATGAAAACATTCCTTTCCTCTATGATAATTATGCTGCCAAAATGGCACTAAAACAAGAGGTTATTGAAGGGACAGACCGTTTTCTTGCAATTAACAAGATGAGTAGAGAGATGCTACTTCTTGAAGGGGTCGATGAAAAACGCATTTCAGTTATTCCGCAAAGTGTAGACACCGGTGTTTTTCATCCTCCTGCAAAGCAGGATTCAGAAAACCTAAAAAAATTGCGCAAAAAATGTAATTTAAAACCTGATGATTTTGTTGTTCTTGCAGTTGGGCGGATGGTTTGGGAGAAGGGATGGTATGATCTTATTCCTGCAGCATTGCGGGTACGGGAAAAAATAAAAAATGTTAAGTTTATATTTATAGGTTCAGGGCCGGAGAGGAAGTATCTGGAAAGTTTTTCCAAACGGCATGGATTACAGTATGTAATTACTTTTATGACACTTCCTTATAGCCAGATGGATAGCATGTTTCGCATCGCAGATCTTTTTGTCTATCCAACTCTTCCGACCTCCAAATGGAATGCGCAGTTTGGCGGAGGAGTTCTTACTGAGGCAATGTCTTCAGCACTCCCGATTGTCGCAACACTAAATGGAGGAGTAATAGATCTTGTGGGTCGCGAGGGTGGGATTTTTCTTCAGCCGCAGCGATTTGCCGACCTTGCAGATGCTATTATCAAGTTTGCCCATGATCCTAAACTAAGGCATAAAATAGGTCAGCGAAATAGAAAGTCAGCTCTTAAGTTATACAGTCCCCAGGTGGTTGCCAAGCAGATTAAAAAGCAATGGGAAATGGTTTTGAGATAAAGAAGAAAACTTATGCAAAAAAAAACAGAAGATACACGAATGCTTAAAACAAAAGCTATTGACAGCTTTTTTGTCTTGGCAATCCGGCGTATTTTGATGCAAGCGGTTCAAACTGCTTCCAGTATATTGCTTGCCAGATTATTATTTCCCGATGTTTTTGGACTCTACGCATTGGTTTTATTCTTTCAGGGTATATTTCTTTTACTCACAGATATCGGATTGTACATGTCAATCATTCAAGACAAAAAAGAACCTACGCTTCTTGAATTACGAGGTATTTTTACGGTTCATGTGTCTTTGGGTATCATTTCATCCATTATTTTTTGGTTTTTAGTTCCGGTATTGTTTTATTTATTTAATCATCCTCTTGATAAGGCGCATTTATTTGTTGTTCAGATGAGTTCTTTGGCGCTTATTTTTTACAATTTAAAATTGGTTCCTCAAGCATTGCTTGAAAGAGCGATCAATTTTAAGAGGATAGCAATTGCTGAAGTGAGCGAAATTCTAGTATTTAACATTGGTACTATATATTTGGCTTTTAATGGTTTTGGTGTTGCCAGTTTTATCTGGGGTCTTATATTAAGTAAATTTACGACCGTCATAACCCTTTTTATATTAAGGCCCTGGCAAATTGGATTTTCGCTAACTCTTACGCATCTAAAGCGTTTTTTATCTTTTGGGATTCCTTTTCAGGCAAGCGCTGTTTATGGGACTATGAGCGGGGCAGTTGCTCCTGTTGTTGTTGGCGGGATGCTGGGCGTTAACGCGCTTGGACTTGTGAATTGGGCGGGAGGAGTTGCCGGCCTGCCAAGAGTTATAAGTGAAATTATTTCCCGTATACTGCTTCCCCTAGGGGCTAGGTCACAGAATGATCCTGAGATTTTGAAAAAGACAATTGAACGGACAATGCATCTGTCAAGTGTTATATCTTTTCCTCTTATAGCGCTTGTGTTTGTTCTTGCAAAACCAATCACATATATTGTTTTTACTGATAAATGGCTTCCCGGATTGGGGACATTATACATTTTTTGTATTTATGGAGTATTCGCGATTTTACAAGATATTTTAGTTCATGCATTGTGGGCAGTTGGTTATTCAAAAACCGTTCGCGATATCACGCTTTTATCTGTTGTATTGCAATGGACATTTTCTTTTGTTCTTGTATCAAAGTTGGGCTTGATTGGTTTTTCAATTGCATGGCTTTTGACCGGAGTTAATTGCGTTCTCTTATATCTGGCATTACGAAAAAAAGTGAAAATTAATGTAATTTCCGATCTTCTCAAAACATTGGCACTCTCGGTTTTGACCGGTCTTGCGGTTTTTTCGGTTACATTATTTTTTCCGGTAACATCAATCTGGTATTTGATGGGAATAGGCAGCGCCGGTTTATCTGTCTACGCTCTAAGCTTTTTTTATTTTAGGAAAAAGGTGTGGGTGCAAGATGTGCAGCTCGTTCGGGAATTGGTCGTACACAGAATTTTACGAAAAAAGTTAGGAACTAAATTTAACTGACTATATTATGACGGACACAAAGAGATTATATCTAGAATTGTTAAAAAAAAGCTTAACTAATTTTCTGTATGCTGAGTACGAAAAAGGTCCGCCATTTATCCCTAAAGGAATAATTAAGAAATTGATTACGAATTTTTTTGCTTCAAAAGGATTTTCTGTTGTTTATAACAAAAAAGATTATAAGCGTATAAGAATAAATGGTCAAGATTGGCCTGAATTTGCACCTACAATGGTTGGTTTAAAAAGACTTGATAATATTCAATATTGTATTGAAGATATTTTAAAAAACGATATTAAAGGGGACTTTATTGAGGCTGGGGTTTGGAGAGGCGGGGTAGGTATATTTATGAACGCTCTTCTTAAAGTTAATGATGTTACTGATAGATTAGTATGGATGGCTGATTCATTTGAAGGTTTGCCGACTCCTGATGGAAAGGAGTATCCGGAAGATACAGGCCTTGATCTTCATACGATTAAATTTCTTTCAGTTTCTATTGAACAGGTAAAAGAAAATTTTAAGAAATATGATTTACTAAATAACAAAGTTAGATTTTTAAAGGGATGGTTTAAAGATACACTGCCCAAAATTCCAGTCAAAAAGCTTGCTCTTGTCCGTTGTGATGGAGATATGTATGAATCAACGATGGATATTCTGGTAAATCTCTATCCTAAGCTATCTTTAGGCGGATATGTTATTGTTGATGATTATTGGTCGATGACTGCTTGCCGCAGGGCTACACGTGATTTTCGTAAACAAAAGAATATTAAAGATAAAATTATGAGAATAGATGAATCTTCTGTTTTTTGGCAACGTTTAGCCTAAACACATAGACTAGGATATTATCCAATTATTGTCGGATAGGGGATTGGGACAATAAACTTTCCTCCTTGTTTTGTGAACCATTGCTCTTTTTTCATAATAGCATCAGCAGAATTCCAGGCAAGAATGATGACATAGTCAGGAACATTTTTTTTAAGCGTATCCGGCGGAAGAATGGGGATGTGGTTTCCGGGCATATAGAGGTTTTGTTTTGAGGGAGTACTATCTGTTATATAATCAATTGTATTTTTTGTGATACCACAGAAATTCAAAAGTGTCGTAGCTTTTGCCGGCGCTCCGTAACCCGCAATTTTTTTACCCTGTTTTTTTATATCGAAAAGCATACGGGTAAGCTTTTTTCTAATAATAAGCGGTTTTCTGGCAAATTTTTTATAGACTTTATCTTCATTGAGCTTAAGATCGCGCTCTTTCTGAAGAAATTTTTGCACACTGTTTTTGACTCGAAACGGTCCGGATTTATGGGAGGCATATACACGTAGAGATCCTCCGTGGTTGTCAACGTGCAAAACATCAAAAACTTGTAAATCGTATTGCTCCAATAAATAAATGAGGGGATGTAGAGAGAAATAACAAATATGTTCATGATACATACCATCAAACTCATTTTTTTTTAGTAAATCCGCAACATACTGGATTTCGAAAACAAATACTCCAATGGGCGCAAGCAAGCGTTTTGTTGCAGCCAGAATGTCATGAATTTTATCAGTATGCGCCAAAACATTATTCGCTGTAACAATCCCAGCTTTTCCGTAAGTATTATTTATATGCGGGACAATATGCGTACCAAAAAAATCGTTAATTGATTCAAGATGCTCTTTGTTAACAATGGTAGTTATGTTTGTTGCCGGATCAACTCCCAACACCCGTGCTCCAAGTTTTTTTAAAGGCTTTAAGAGAACTCCGTCATTACTGCCGACATCAATTATTAATTGCTTTGACTGGCGTGGGAATTTTTTTATCAAATCTTCTGCATACTTTTCAAAATGCTCAACTAGCGTTGAAGAGGCGGATGAAAAATATGCATAATTATTGAAAAGCAAACGGCGGCCTACAATGTCAAGTAGCTGAGCCAAATGACACGTGTGACAATAATAAATGTGAAGTGGTATTTTTAGTTCGCTTTTTTTTAATTCTTTTTTTGTGAGATAAGAATTTGCGAGCGGCAGATCTCCAAGAGATAAAAAGCGGGTGAGCTTTTTACCTTTACATATAAGGCATTGAGTGTTTTTACTAATCTTAGCTTTTGGCATTTTGGTTTAGTTACGACTTTCGCTGTTGTCATCCTGAGGAGCATAGCGACCGAAGGATCTCGCTTCGCTTGAGATTCTTCGCTCCGCTCAGAATGACAAAGTGCGAAACTTGGTTTAGTTATTATACATAAATTGTGGAGCAAATGTTACTTATGCAATCAGTTAGTGCATTATGAATAATGATTTGTTACAATTTGAGCTGACTTATGAAAAGTGTACTACCAACGCAAGGAATACCTGCAAGTCATTACACAAAAGAATACTACTACTCTCATGAGTTTTATCATTCGGCAGGTGAGTACGATCAGTTTATAAAAGTAGGTAAACTGGCACACGTTTATCTAAGAGCGTTAAGCTATATCAAACAATCAAAAACAGCTGCATATCTCGATATCGGTTGCGGTAAAGGGGAGTTGGTCATTCACCTTGCACGGTTAGGCATGTCTGCTATCGGCATAGATTACGCAAAGACAGCTATAGGAATTTGCCAGGACGCTTTAAAAAAAGAGAAGGTAGCTGTGAAAAAGCTTGCTCAATTCAAAGTAGCAAATGTTACAAAACTGCCCTTTAAAGATGAATCTATTGACGCTGTCTTCTTGCTTGATGTCATTGAGCATTTGACCAAAGCAGAAACAGAAGAAACACTTAATGAATTAACGCGTGTGCTGAAAAAAGGGGGTAAAATCATAGTTCACACAAATAATAAATTTTTTGAGCGGGGAACAAAACTATTTATCGCGGCGGCTTACCATGGTTTAAAAGCGTTTCTTAATCCTAGGAAATATTTCCCAAAAACATCTCATCCAGACCATCCATATGAATATATGCATATAAATTATATTACTCCCACTTGGCTTGCAAGACAGTTAAAGAATCAGGGATTCCAAACAAAAACCGAATTCGTGAAACCAAGTAGAAAAAGTGAGCTGGAAAAGTATGTTGACTTCCTTGAACGTGAACGTTGGAAAAAGCTGGTATATTATAATATTATGTGGGTGATCCTCAATTCACCGCTTCTGCTTTTCTTTTCTCCAACTTTTTGGCTGGTGGGTGAGAAACGATAGGGATACTTGGAGTTTACTCTGCTGGAATATTATTAACTTTACATAATCTTCTTATATTTAATCAGTTGAAGTTTGTAAAAAGTTTTTCGCTCTTTCTCTACATAGCTTTTTTTTAGATAATTTTCCAAAGAGTCTGCTTGCTCTTGATATGGAGGCCAGTCTGTTTCCTGTTTCATATACCAAAGTTGATCTGATTGAGGAATTTCATCCGGTTTTGTTATCTGTACATTAATTGCTTTATACGCGTTTTTTTGTAAATGACCCGGAAATATTAAGAAATGTTTTCCCTGAGGTTTAAGAACTTTTGTTGGCAAAAAGAGTGTAACATCATTATAGACGACAATATCATTTTTTGTGAAATAATTATTTATCTGTTTTAGTTCATTTGGAGCGTAATGAGTGATTTGCAGATAATAAACCAAAGGTATTAGGGCTGATAAAAAAATTAAACCAATCTGAATCTTTGCGCGAAATGACAGAAGTGCTGCTGCAATTAGGAGAAAGAAAAATGGGGAAAATAAGATAAAGGAACGCAATGCAGCAATTTTTATAAAATTATATGATATAAGTAGAATAATGGGTGGAGTGATAAGGTATGTAAATAATAGGAATCTTAGTGTATTATTTGATCTGGTACGGAGAATTCCTATTCCGAGAAGAATGAATGCCATACCACTAAGGAACAGAGCAACTAAGCTTGGAAAATCGAATTGATAATACCGGAATATCTTTAATGCTTGTATGGTCTCCCAGGGAATTTGCGGGATAATATAAAAGACAGGAAGCTTAAGAAGGTTGATGTTTGGTACCGATATAGAAGGTTCTGCTTTAAAAATAATAAATAGAGCCGGAATAAATAGAAAAGAAAGAGCGATATTCATACTGGCCCATGATTTTAAAAGAGTTTTTGTTTGTTTCAGATGTATAAAAAAATATATGTTAAGAATTAATAGGTAAATAACGAAAAAATAATGCGTATAAAGGCCAAGTAATAGAAAAACACTCAAGGGGATTATGTTAGATTTTTTGTTGAGAAATTGTATGAAAAAGTATATGATCCAAGTTGATTCAAAAACCGCAAGGGCATACATTCTGCCAATTGAAGCATAGTAGATTTGACTTGGGGAAATAGTGAAGAGAAATGCGGCTAGCAAACCAATACGTCGATCTAAGATTTTTTTGCCTACAAACGCAATTGAAGGAATTGTTGCTACACCAAAAATAATTGATAATAGGCGGATAAATTGAAGATTGTCCGAGAATCGCTCCCAAATATGGGAGAGAAGAAAGTATAAAGGGGGATGCACTTCAGCAACGCCTTTGATCATAAGGGGAAGATCTATAGTTTTGGGAAGAAGGATATTGAATGCCTCATCGAATGTTACGGGAATAGTAAAAATTCCATAAACTCTCAATAGGAGTCCCAAAAATGTGATAATGATCAGTATTAAGAGGTTCATAGGGTATCAGTTTAACAATAATTATAAGATTTTTAAATAGGTCTTTTGTTTTTACTGGTGCGTGTGCTATGCTTTTTATATGTCGAAGTATTTATATAAAGGTTTAGTTTATATTCTTCATTTAATCGCGATAGGTTTTATTGTTTATTTTGTCCAACCATTTACCTCTTGGTATCTTTCTGCAGTGCCCGCGCATGGAGTTGATCTTTATAATAGCATTACTCATGCTATGTATTATTTAAAGCATTTTTCTTTGCCTTTTAATAGTTTTAGAGATTTCGGGTACAGCGGGTATCCTATTATGCAGGATTTTCCTCAGCTTTCGTATTATGCTATGGTTCCCTTTGTTGGATATCTTGGCGGCCCGATAGGCGTACAGATTTTTGCGCTAGTGTCGTTAGGTTTACTTCTTATTTTTTCCTATTTTTTGTTTTATGAGCTCTCGAAAAATTTCGGTTTATCATTGTTTTTGGCAGTACTTATTTTATTGTCTGTAAATACATATGGTTCTTTGACTTGGGCAGGATCAATTCCATATTTTGCATCACAATGTTTTTTTCCTCTTGGATTATTTTTCGGAGTAAAATATTTGAGAAATCCTCAAATTAAATATCTGTCTCTTATGATGCTGGTAACAGGTATTGGAATCCTATTGCATCCATTGGCAATGGTTGCGTATCTTATACCGTCGTTGTTATTGCTAATTATTGCAGGAGGAATTGGAGGACGTTTCGGTTTGCTTCGAATAATCAAACACTTTTTTTTATTCATAGCAGGTTTTACCTTAGTTTCATTTACCTATACATATAATTTTTTCTATGCGATATTCATTGATAGAATAGTTCCTTCTGTTAATCCACTCCCGGAAAAGGGTGCAGAAAAAGCTATTTCACAGGAAATAGCAGATTTCTATACAGGTGTTATCTCCAGGTTATATACAGATACCGATGAAAGAATTTTTTTCATCTTGGCGGGTTCTTTTGTTTTATTTATTCTAGGTTTGTTTATCGCCGGAAGAAGAAGGCAAGCGCTTTTTGTCCTGCCGCTTCTTTTTATTGCCAGCTATACAGCGCTTCATCCGGCGCTCAATCTATCAGGAGCAATTACTTTTTTTAAACATGATCCATACCGTGCATTCTGGCAAATTCCTATTACGGCAGGAGCGTTAGCCGCTGCTATGTGGGGATTTTTTCAGACAGGGCTTAGCGAGCGGATGGGGAGTAAATTAAAATTTATTTTTTTACCCATTGTGGGCATCTCTGCAGTTATTTTTATACTTCTGGCCTTTTCCGCATTTATGACGAGCATGGGTTCAGCTATTGACAAGGTGGATAAAAACTCAGATACATCCTCTGCCTTCCCTGAGATCCTAAGCATGAAGCTTAATAAAGAAGATCAGGAAGATCTAAAAGGTAAATTGCTTCCATCATTTATTGATCCAAATGATAAGAATAAAAGGTTTTATGAATCGGACGCGACTGTAAATATCTGGTGGAATAGTTTTTATGATATCCCGCTTGCCCGCGGATACATTGATCCGCCTATAGGGACTACCAGGCGAGCTGGTTTTTTCTTGCTTGATATCTCAATTAGCAATGATACTATAGTCCGCGATTTTAAATTTCCAGAGGAGATAGCGAAGAATTTTGCCCACTTTTTCACTGACTGGTATGGAGTGTATTATTTTGAAGGGGGACATGTGTCGCCGGCGTCCAATGCCCCACCGTCTTCCTATCTTGTTGAGGGTGATTTTTTTGATAAAAAAGAGACTGTTACAGTTAATGGCGCAATATTACGCAACGAAACAGCATCGGGCCGGCCTGAAGCACGAATGGATTTAACGCAATCGCTTATATATTATAGGGTGAACGAGAAATACACGAGCCCGATATTGTATGGTGCAAATGCCCCTGCAATTGCTGTATTTTCGGATGATTCGGGCTTTGAACAGGTTTGGAGAGGGCTTGCGATGGAGAATATTAATTCCCGTTACTTGATTCCTGTTCAGGCTGGAAAGTTTATTGATGATTTTAAAGAAATTGATCTGGTCCATTTCGATGCGGTTATCCTACATAATTATTCGTATCATAATAAAAATAAGGCATTTAAAATGCTTTCTGATTATGTACAAAAAGGAGGCAAGCTTTTTATCGACACAGGAGGGGAAACTATAGATTCCGATTCAGATTCTTTGAGTGAGGTTTTTCCTTTTGATAAATCTGAAAGGAAAGAGCTGCGGAAAGACTGGGGTTTGGAACAGATACCTGATGAACTGATTGACGGTATTGATTTTGGTCTATTTGGTGAGCCGATTTTTAATAATAATCCGTGGAAGTTTTCCTATCCAATGGAAGATTCTTCTTTGCGAGATGGGTCAAAAGTCGTTTTGAAGAATCACGGAAAACCAGTTTTCATTACCAGAGAGTACGGAAACGGTAAGGTTATTTGGTCGGGCATGAATCTCCTGTATCATATTAATCAAAATCCAATCGTTGAGGAGGGGAAGTTTTTCAAAAATATTATTACCCAACTTGTTGCATTAGATGATGGGCAGATTGTAAAGGTAGATGCAGTATGGAATAGTCCGGAAAGAGTCCATGGAAAAATAGATAATAGGCCAAAGGGTATACTTTTTAAAGAAGAATTTTATAAGGGATGGTCTGCAAAAGATGGCAAGAGCGGTGATCAGAAAATTTATAAAACAGGCCCTACATTTCCGGGGTTTATGTATCTTCCTTTAAAGAAAAATAATGCAAGTACTACGGATGTGCTTTTTTCCTACAATGGCGATTCTTTATATTGGATTGTAACGTTTATCAGTATAATTGCAGTTATTCTAGTTTTGGAGCTGATTATATTTAATGGTAAAATAATCGGAGTCAGAGCACACAGAATGTATCATAAAACCAGAAAACGGGTTGGTTCGTGGTGGGCGAGAGAGGAAGAATGAAGATTTTAGTCCCTTGTCATCCTGAACTTGTTTCAGGATCTCGCTTCGCTCGAGATGCCGAAATAAATTCGGCATGACATTAAAAATAATATGAAAATCATAAAATTATTTTTTTTTGTTTTTTTGCATATAGCTGCAGTAGTTGCTATTATCATTGCTTTCTGGCCCATGGCTGAATGGTATTTCAATAATCCAACGTTCCCGCCATCTCCTGAAAATATAGAAGCGAACCCCTTATGGGGTGTTGACTTTTACTATACTGGCTCACTTGTTAATCTATTGAGAGACAACTTTGTTCTTCCAAATATTGGGTGGGGTTATGCATGGTTCTCAGGCTGGCCAACACTTTCAAGTTATCCGATTTTACAGTATTACTTTATTGTACCTTTCACATTGTTTTTTTCCCTTATTGACGCCATTAAGGTCTGGATGCTAGTGAGTTTGGCTCTATATTTTGCCGGTCTTTATGGGGTGTTTTATGTTTTATCAAGAAATATTGTGTTATCTGTCGTTCTTTCTATTGCAGGTATTTATTCGGTCGGAGTTTATGGGACTCTTATGTGGGGCGGAAGTCTTCCAAGTCATGCTACGCAGGCATTTTTTCCATGGGTATTGTTTTTTATAATTTTGTATCTCAAATCCCATAACATTCGCTATCTATTGTTTGCGTCGATCTTAGGGGGTATTGCAATTTGGGCGCATCCACAGATAGTTATCGCGTATATATATCCATCGTCCGCAATTTTATTTATTTTTTGGTTAGGAGGAATGAAATTTGTAAAACGTCTTAAATCCTTATTTTTGTACATCACAATTTCATTTTTAATTGCGCTGCCTTTTTCATATCCGTCTCTAGGCAATGCCTTAAGTGGATTTGTTATAAAAGATTCTTATAATGTTGCGTCATCGACTGCTGCAGGTCCGGCTTCTCAATTGGCTAATGATGTTATAGCGTTTCATAAAGCACAGCCGATGCGAATTTTTACTGATACAAATACGACAATATTCTATATGGTTGCAGGCGCGTTTCTATTTTTCTTTGTGATGCTTATTATTACCAGGAGAAAAAAATCTGTCGCTTATGTTATCCCATTCGTAATTTTAGCTATCTATTTTGTTGTATATACATGGATGTTTGCCTATGGAATATCAATTTACCATGGAGGATGGTATAGGCTTTTTTGGGCGACGCCATTGTGGGTTGGAATATTTTCTGCGGCGTTCTGGGGAGCAGGGGAGGATGGGTTGAGAATTATTTTTAAAAAAAAACATTTTTATCTTGTATCCCATTTAATAATAAGTTTTTTGGTTCTTATTGCAGCATTCCCTGTGCTTCTGAATTATTCCGGAGGTGTTCGCGACAAGATTATTCCCCGCAGCAACACTTCATCAGCCTATCCCAACATACTCAACCTGCAAACAAGCGGTAGGGAGCATGAAGAATTAAAAAAGAAACTTATTCCCTCATGGATGAACGGGGAGAATAAACAATACAGAATGTATTCAGGAGACCAGACTATAAATATATGGTGGAATAGTCTATATAGCATGCCGCTTGCAAGGGGATACTTTGACCCGCCGGTAACTGCCAAAAACAGAGGGTACTTTTTCCTGACAGATGCATCTTTGAGTCAGAGTGCCAAAGGAGACGGTGAGGATCAATTAGTTGGAGAGTTCCATTATCCTCCGGACGCTGCTCTGAGTAATACATTGTTTTTTGTTGACTGGTATAGCATCAAATACATTGAATCCGGTCCGTCGTTAGCTTCGTATACTCCATTGCCTAAATCGTTTAACAATAGTACATATATCAAGCAGGATGAACGGCTTGATTTTAATAAGGAAAAATATAATACAGGCGATATGTCTTTGCATTATTACGAAGTTAAAGATGAATATGTAAGCCCAATTCTTTCAGCAACCAATGCGCAGACATTGGGTATAATCGCCTCAGACACAGGATACGAAACAATTATTCGCAGTTTGGCAGATATGAATATGTCGTCAAAACTTGTCATACCAATAAAATTGGGTCAGTATATTGATCAGATAAAATCAAGTGATTTTGCTGAGATTGATGGTCTTATCGTTTATGATTACAATTATTCAAATAAAGGTAACGCGTATCGTTTACTAAATGATTATGTAAAAAAAGGGAAAAAAATATTTATCGACACAGGCGTTGAAGTAAAAGAAGCAACAAGTACGGAATTGCCCGAAATTTTTCCAATGAATCGGTCTGAGAGAAAACCATTAGGGAAAACATGGGATTTTGAAATTGGAGAATCGGAGCTTATGAAAGATATTGATTTTACTGCTTTCGATGAACCCATTTTTAATAATGAAGCTTGGAGCATTGCTTATCCGTTCGATGATTCCGATATAAGGGAGGGGAGTACGATTCTTCTTAAAAATAAAGGTAAAACAGTGATGATTGATTATGATGTGGGTGGAGGAAAGATTATTTGGAGTGGTATTAATTTGCCTTATCACACTATTCGTTCCCATAATGTTGAAGAGGTACGTTTTTTCAAAAACATTATAGAGAAATTGTTGAACGGTATCCCTGTTTCAAGTGAGCCAACATTCGAGGCTAAATTTATAAATCCTCAGAAACGGAAGATTGATTTTCAGGGAGCAACCGGAGTTCTCTTTAAAGAACAAGCGTACCCAGGATGGAGCGCGAAAGTTATAGGCAGCAGCGGCAGTCATGGTATAAAAATCTTTAAAGCAGGCCCGGCAAATCCAGGATTTATGTATGTTAGGGTACCTGCTGAATACTCTCAAAACGAAACAAACATAACTTTTGCTTATAGAGGGTCTTTTGTTACATGGTTTTTGTCTATTGTTTCTTTTTCAATCGTAGCATTCCTGTTAGAAGAAATACTAATTGGAGGAAGAATTTTAGGGCGTTTAAGAAGACTGGTTTGGAAAAAAGCGCATGGCCAGGTGAATTCATGGTGGAAGAGGGAAGATGAATAGTTCTCCTGTTTTGGTATCAGTTATTATAGGAACATACAATCATAAGCATTACTTAAGCAGAAATTTACAAGCCCTGCAAAAACAGAAGGTAACACACGAAATTATTTTAGTCGATGATTGTTCAACTGATGACACAAGTGATTACGTAAAGAGATATTTTCCTCATGTAAAGGTCATTCGCCAAACTAAAAATCAAGGTTTTCCTGCCGCAATCAATCGCGGCGCAAGAAATGCTCATGGTAAATACCTATTTTTGGCGAATGCGGATATGGAGGTTTCTGAAAATTATCTTTCCATGCTTGTGGATTTTTTAGAAAAGCATAGAGAGATCGCAGCTGTTCAAGGCGCAATTTACGATTACGAAAAACAAGACAAAATTGTGACTACCGGTTTTCTCTTTAATCCGAATGGAATTATAGTGAGTGATTTGCGGTATCGAAAAAATGTAAATCAAATCCATGAAATTCTGGCAGGAGATGCGCTTTTGGTCAGAGCCAAAGCATTTCGCCAAATTAATGGTTATGACGAAGTTTGCCGTTTTTACTATCAAGATGTTGATTTCGGTTGGCGTCTATGGCTGGCTGGATACAGAATCAACTGTTTGCCTTTAGCTAGAATGTATCATAAAGGGAGAGGTTCGGTAAATACGATTGTATTTACAGACGCATTAAGGCATAATCTATATGTTTCGATTAAAAATTTAGACACAAGAAATGTTTTCTTAGCAATTTTTACCCGTTTATTGATTTCTCTGATTGGTAGCTTAATATTCATGGTTCGCGGACAATTAAACTACATCTTTGGTACAGTTGGAGCTTGGATATGGGTCATCAGCCGATTGCCGATGATCCTTAAAAAACGCAAACAAATACAGGTATCCCGACGCATATCAGACGCGAGTTTGAAAAAAGAGGCTGGAGGAGAGATAACCTTTGGATATTTACGCGAAACTATTCCAATTATCTTCAGAAGAGTATAATATGCTTGAGAAAAATTGTAAGAAGGTACTTAAGCTCATATCTCCAAAAGACATAGTTTTGGATATTGGGGGATGGGCAATTCCATTCAACAGGGCAAATTATGTAGTAGATCTTATGCCCTATGAAACCCGCGGTATACATGGTTTTCAAGGACCAGACAAGGAGCATTTTTCAAAAGATTCCTGGATTGTTCAAGACATTAGCAGCAGGAAGCCTTTGCCATTTAAAGATAAAGAGATAGATTTTGTTGTTTGTTCTGATACATTGGAAGATATAAAAGATCCTCTGTACGTATGTTCAGAAATCATCAGGGTCGGAAAAAGGGGATACATAGGATTTCCGTCAAGAACGATAGAATCAATCATGGGGATGGAAGGAGAGCGTTTTGCAGGCTATTCTCATCATCGCTGGCTCATAGATATAGTCAAAAATAAGATTATCTTCCGTTTTAAAAATCATTTTATACACCATTCATGGAAATATCATTTACCTAAAAGCTATTTAAAAAAACTTAAACCCGAGGATCATTCGTCGTATCTATTTTGGAAAAATAGTTTTGAGTTTGAAGAAGTCTTAACAACTTCAAGCATAAATTTAAGGCGGGAAATGGAAGAATTTGTAAAAAGCAAAAAAGCATATCCGTCCTTTTATTATTACCTGTATGCTTTTGATTCAATGGTACATGTAAAATCTTTTATAAAGAACTTTCTTTTAAAGCATCCGCGCTCAGAAAAACTTGCAGAACGTATATTTGGTAAAACAATAAAAACAGGTTTGCATGAAGAATCATTTTGGAAAAATATGCCTGATATACCATCAAAATAAGCTACTCTTCTTCGCGTTGCCACCATGTTGTAAGTTTTTTTCCGATTTTTTGTTTAATGTGGTGGTGTGCGTGTCTCTTAATAGAATGAAAAGGGTGGGGGATCATAGTATACAAAAGCGCAAGTATGAGCGAAAATAAGCTCATTAAGAAGAAAAGCCAATTAGTAAGACTTCCATTATATGAGAGGGTAATATTTTGATTTTGTTTGGCTTGAGGAATTACAATGTACATAAAATCAAGTCCGGCTTTGTAGATTTTTAGCTTTTGACCGTTTTCTTTCGCGCTCCAGCCTGAATCATAATTTTCTTTAAAGTATATTCCATTAAAGTTGTTGCCAGTGATATTTATAATCCTTGGGTTAGTCCTTTGGATTTTAAAATCAGGCTCAGTTGTATTTTTTACTGCTACTGAAGATAACATATTTCCAAACATTTTTGCTTCTTCATAGTTATCATTTCTGACTGTATGATACATCAGGTTCATTCCGCTCCAAATAATCTGTCCATTCCCTAATTCTCCATAGGCCATAATAACATTGTTTCCTTTTCTTAAGATCAGTTTAGCCCAAGGTTTCAGATTTGATATTTTCGATGCAGAGAGTTTCCATGGGTTCCCTTCAAAAATAAGGGGAGAAAACTTATTAAGGTTAATATTCTCGGTAATTGGAGACCTTTCGGAATCGGTATTGCTCCATGATCCCTGTACTTCAAGATCTGAAAGATTGTTAGTGGGAAAAATATCGCCAAGATTTGATTTTGGAGGATTATCCAGAGAACCCGTTTCTATAAAGACTAAACCGCCATTTTTAGCAAAAGAGGTAATATTGGACCAGTTTGTGCCTTTGAAGCGGTAGCATATAACTGCTTTAAATGTGCTTAGTTCTTTTTGTGACACTGCTCCTATGTCTTGTGGTCCTTTAACCGGTATGAATTTGAATGAATTAATATTGGTCATGGCAATGGTTCTTATAAAGCTGTCGTATCCTTTATCGTCACCAATAAAAAGAACAGTGTTGCTATTGTTAGGTGAAACTATGGGAGAAATTACATCGGGTGAAAATTGATACCATATTACATCGCGACGCATGTCTGAATGGCCGTTTTTAAGGACAATTTGTGGGTCTGAAAGAATCGACTGAGGATATGGGGCAATTGACCCTTCATAATAGCCTATACCAAAAGCGTCAAGCAAAAAAAGCGCTCTGTTTTTTACAAGCTCTTCATTTTCAACTATTGGATTTCTTGTTGAGTATTGAAGTAAATATTGCCAATCGCGATGAGTTCCTAGTGGGTGAGCAGAATACCCGCGAGTGGACGGCATCTTCGCGATATAATTCCACCATTGTACAATCCCCGGATTGAATGTGTCTAAGCGCCAGTTAACTTCATGAATAGGAATCCATTCCGGAACAATCTCGTTTAATTCACTAGTTTTATACTTGTCGATTGTAAATTTATAGCTATCCACAGGATCTATGTTAATAACGTCTTTATGTATGTTGGGAGGATAAACTAAGATAGCGTATCCTACTACTACAGTAGTCATTATAGAAATTAACATAGTTATCTTTGGTAAAACTTTATTAACTGATCGGAAAAGATGTGCCGTAATTAACAGCAGGAATAAGTTTGCCGCCCAGAAGATCCTTGTTGGAAACATCACGTTGGCAGCCCCATTTATTAAGTGTAAGTTTGCTAACAAAGCATAAGCGAAAAAGACAATAAATCCCATAAATGCAGGCAAAAAGGACAACATTTGAGTTTTTCTTTTAAATAATTTTATAGATATTGCAAGAACTGAAAAAGCAATTAGAATTATGGGAGTCAAAAAGCTCATCCATACAATCAAATGTTTTGGATATATTCCCCAGCACTCCGGGCTTTGACAGGCATCACCGCCAGATCCCAGAAAATTTTGCAATATTACCGTATATATTCCAGCCAATCCGATTGCAGATGCGAGCGCTAAAAACCAAACAACAGTTAATATTTTATTTTTTAAGTTTTTTTGATAAACAGGTAAAGCCAGCAGAACCAGAGCTGATGGCGCGATAATCGTAAGCAGGCTTGTTGGAGCATGCTGCAAAAGAGAAAACCCGCCAAGTATTGAGGCCGCAACAAGATATTTTGGGCTGGCTTTTTCTTGAAATTTGTATAAAAAGAATAATACCAAAGGTAAATACCATTGGATTGTTGCGGATACCACAAAACCTCCAGTCATTAGGGGGTAATAAGTGGCGCGGGTTACAATAATAATCAGGGTTAATGTAAACGCAATAAGCCAGTTTTTGCTTATTTGTTGAAATAGTAAAAAGCAAGCAACGAAAAAAGCTACAATAGACGCACTCGCAAAAATCTCCATGGTGCTTGCGGGGTCAAAAAATGCCATAAGCGGCTTCATAAGATAGAAGGAGAGCCATGGATAGCCTCCAATAATCGATGATCCTTCATTCCAGAACGGTATCCATCCTGTTGGAGGCAGAGGGAGGTGATTATAAAAGAAATTAACATAAGTTAGAGCATTGAAATAGTCACCTCCCATAGGTTGCTGGCTTTGTAGATATGTTTTTCCGGCAAGTATCCACCAGATATATATAAGAATTGCGGAAAAAGCAATGAAAATAAGAAGATTAAAAATTTTTATAGCTATATGTTTAAGTGTTGTAATAAAGAATATATTATTCATGTTTTTAATTTGGCTATAATTAACATATTATCACGAGTTTTAAGGGAAAGTATATTGATGATTAAAACTAGTGGAAAAAATAAAATTGCTATCAAAGTTGCAATATAAGTATTAACTTTTTTTGAGCGTAAAAAATTGGCAAGACTGCTTGATCCGCTAAAGCTAATTATGCCCGGATAGGATACCCGTACAGTTTGAAAACCTGTTTCTTTTAAAATACGGGTAATAGATTTACCTGTCCAAAAAAATAAATGTTGGGGGAGAAGCAGCATTTGCCAATTTTCTCTAAAAATTTTTCTATAAAGACTGTTGCCGTGGGGTACTTCTATAACAAGGTATCCGTTAGGGTTTATAAGTTTTTTAATGGATTCCAAAACTAAGGTAGGATTATTTATGTGCTCCAGAACATGCCACATAGTAATTATTTCAAGTTTATTTATCGGTAGACTTGCAGACTCAAGGGGCTTGGTTGAGATAATAGTATTCTTAAGCTTGAGGCTTGCGCTTCTTGCTAAATTTTTATTAATCTCAATCCCAACCCTTTGCCATTTTTCTGGAGTAAATTTTTTTAAAAATGATCCTTCTCCACAGCCAATATCCAGAATCCTTCCTTTTGTATGCAGTTTTATAATGAGTTGGTATCTTTGTTGGTAGCAAAGATCAATATATTTCTTGAGCATTATTTTTCCCAATGGCAGGTTATACAAAAAATTGATCTGCTGATTTTTTATTTTTGCGTGATTATCTGCATCCACATATGAATAATATTTATCAATCTTTTTTTTATTCGGGAATGGACGTATTTGCACTAGGGTACATCCGGCGCATTGATAAAAACTGTACAGCTTATTGTTATCGTTTCCATCAGGAGCGGCAAAAAGCTTTGCCTTTAAAGGTCTTGAGCATAAGGAGCAAAATGAATTATTCATGATTTAAAACACTTTTATCAAGAAGATGGCTGAATTTATCGCTAGTTATATTCCAGTCGTGTTTTTCTGCTTCAATTTTTGCCTCTTTGGCAAGTTTTTTTCTAAAGGATGTATTCAAAAGAAGCATGATTATTTCTTTTGAAAAACGTTCAACATTACCAAGAGGAACGCTTCTGACCCCTTTTTTATAAATGGTTCCTAATACTCCAATATCATAACCAACTACAGGAAGTCCACACGCCATTGCTTCCGCTGCAGCAAGGCCAAATCCTGCCTCATGGTCAAGAAAGAGAAAGATATCAGCCTGTTTCATAATAGCGTAAACATCCTTATAGGGAAGATATCCTAACAACTTTATGTTTGCCTGCAGTCCATTTTCTCTAATTCTTTCTTCCAAAAGCTTCCTGATATCCGACGGACCATCTCCAATAATTGCTAATCTTGCATTAGGAATTTTGTCTATAACTTGTTTCCAAATAGGGATAGTATCGAAAATACCCTTAGTTATATGAAGTCTGCCTAAAAATACCGCTTGAAATTTGATCTTGTGTTTTGGAGCTAGATTAACAATATTTTTATATTCAATTCCTCCTCCGAGAACACGCAATTTTTCATTTAAGAATCCTTTTTTCATAAGATCTTTCTTGAGCTGATAGTTTAATACAAGAGTCAGATCTGCTCGGGATCTTATCATATAAAGAGAAAGTAACTGCATTATGTAGGAGACAGTATTAACAATGAATATTCCCTCTCGCTTGTTTGGGGGTGGAATAAGATGATGTACCCGCGCAATCCATATTACGTCTTTCTTCTTTGTAAAGTAAGCAGGAAGTATATCCGGCAGAATATTTGTTGAAGAATAAATTATATTGCGAAAACGTGATCTAATGTTGACTCTAGCTTTGAGGATTTTAAACGTTTGCCACATTCTTATACAGTAGGCGAGGAATACCTCTACAGGCTTACCTTTTTCATCAAATTTTGTTTTGGGAAGAATTATCATTTCTTTCTTAAGGAGAGCGTCTTTCCAGTGCTTCGCGCCTACAGCAGAGACAATAATTGAAAATTCATACTTGTCTTTTAGGCGCATTGCCATTGGTTCCATTAATTTATCACCACCGGCCAGGGGAACTCCCAATGCATGACCGGTTTCGAGGACCAATATGTTTGGTTTATCATTCAAATGTAGAGCGGAATTGATTATTTCAAGTAAGTCCATAATATTTGTCTCCCATGAAGATTCTTGGGCAACTTTCTTCCATGCATCAAAACCCATCTTGTATGCTAACTTTGGACTAGAGAAAAGCCTGGTAATATATTTTTTGTATGTATCTACGTTAATTTTTTTTGGAAAGAATCCGTGAATACCGTGCACAAAAATTTCTGTTACTCCGGATTTTTGAGGAATAATAATGGGTAACCCTTGTCCGGCAGCTTCCAAAGCTGCTAGCCCAAACGCCTCAAAGTGGGGATGAATAAAAACAAGCGCTTGTTTACACAAGGCTTTAAGTTTTTTGTCATCAAAGTAGGGGATTAAAAATACCCTGTTATCAAGCTGCTGTGTTGATATTTTTTCCTTAAACTTGCTTAAGTCAGTTTGATCAACCCAGCTTCCAGCAATGATAAGCTTTACATAAGGCAATTTTTTTGCAAGTTTTAGCAAAAAATCAGGATTTTTTTCCTTTTGCCACCTGCCAAATGATAAAAGATTTTCACCCCTTTCCTTAGGGATTTTATCAAGCGTTTTAGTCCCGAATCCAAGGATTTTAGGAGATTTTCCATAATGGCTTTTTATATAATCGTAGTGAACCTTTGAGATAATAACAGTTTCCGCAGCGTCTTTGACGAATGAACTCTCAAAATATCTTCCGATTGATGTTAAAAGCGGAAAAAAGTACCTTAGAAAAGTATTATAGTACGCTTTTTCCAAAATGTATTCAATTGGATCGTGAATGACAGCAATATAAGGAGTCTTATGTTTTCGGAAAATTGCTTGAGTTGTAAGACAAGTTGTCGTACCAAGACTTATCAATACATCATAATCGTTTACTTTTAGTACTCGCGGCGCTAAAAGCGGGCTGATAAGGTGAAGTGTGGATAAAAAGCTAAAAATTGGAAATTTAATTGTTTTTCTGAAAATAAATGGGTAGGAATCAGACAGAAATTGATAAGGGATATCTCTGACAAGATAAGAAAAGTCAGTTGAGTATTTTTTTCTCATCAGAATTAGAAGCTTGGCATCGTGTCCCAGTCTATTAAGCTCTTTTACCTGCTCAATCGCGCCAAGCTGTACTCCTCCTGCCAAGAGCTGATCTGTAACAATGCCGATTTTTAATTTCTTATTCATATTTTTGTGCTGCAAGCCAGAAGCTATTCCGTATTATTGACAGTGGCGAGGAGAAGAAAAGGTAAACGAGAAATGGTCTTACTATATAAGGCAGCTTGCTAAAAAGGGGAGGGAATTCCCAATTAAATGTTGACCCGTAAATAGTCTTAAAGCGAGTTTTTGTATTTATAAAACCAGAGTTCTTTAATAAAGTTGATAAGCGTTTTGGTGTATAAAAATTAACGTGTGTAGGATCTAAATAGCCAAACCATTTTTTCCCTTGTAACAGTCGGATTGGAGTTGAATAATTTGGGGTAACTAAAAAAATAAATCCACCCGGTTTTAGTACGCGTTCTGCTTCTTTTATAAATTTTTCTGCCTCCTTTGGGGTTAAATGCTCGATTACAGAAATCGAAATGATCATATCAAAGGCGTTTTTTTTAAATGGAAGCTTTACAGCAGAGGCTCGCACAATAGAGTTTTTTTTATTTATCTTTCTTGCAGCTTTTAGGGCGTCATCATAAATGTCGCAACCTAATGCTTTGAAACCCAAGTCATTAAAATATTTAACCATTCTTCCTGTTCCACAGCCAATATCTAATAGGCTTTTGAGTTTATGCTCATCCATAAATAGCATTATTGATTCCGCTATATGCAGATCAAGATGGTCTCTTTCTTCAAAATATTGTTTATTGTAATGGTTGTTTGGCATATTTTAATAGTTCCTTTTCCCACTCAAGCGCGCATTTTTCCCATGTAAATTGCAGGGCTAACTTTTGCGCTGAAATACCAAGTTTTTTCCTAAAGATAGGATTTTCAGAAAGCTTCTTTATATACAACCCTAGTTCTTCTGGCGTTTTTGCAATCAATCCTGTTTTGCCGTGATCGATAATTTCTGAAGCAGCAGCATTGTTAAGAGAAATGGTTGGCTTACCAAAAAAAGCTGCTTCGTAGATTGACAGTCCAAAATACAAAAACCTATCCGCGACAACACAAAAGTCCGCTTCCTGATATAACTTTGCAAGATCAAGATCTGATGGATCAAGAACTATCTTAATATTGTCTCCGCCAACTTTTTTCAAATATTCTACATAATGATGTTTTGCTTGCGAGCCGGCAATCGTAACAAGGATATTTTTTTTCGTCTTTACTTTTTTTACCGCCTCAAGTATCAAATGAAAACCTTTATATGGGGTAATCCTGGATACAGAAAGAATCTTTATTGAGTTTTTTTGTTTTTTGACAGAAGATTTTACTTTTGGTAAAAAAGTGGTTCCATGATAGATAATGTCATCACATTTCTTCTTATAAAGCGTTTCACCTTCTTTTGCTGCGAATTTACTAATGGCAACAACGGAGTTTGAAAGTCTAAATGATATGAAATCATTTAAATAAATATACCAATTCGCAATTGTATTCAATAAAGCATCTTTTAGGGAGTTTTTTTCGTTTGGGTTTTTATTTTCTAGCAATGCGTTGAATTGTGTGCCTTGATACATACGGACTATGGGAATTCCTGCGAGTTTTGCGGCAAAGAAGAATGGCAATGTACCCGAGAACCATACAGCATCAGGAGGATTCGTCTTAAGACTTTTAAATAAAGAAATGCTGGATAGATATTTCCCGATATATTTTACTTTCTTTTTTTGGATCAAAACAATTTCTACACCGCTTTTTTTTAGATCATCAAAAGCAGGCTGATCAAGCATGAAATCATAAGCAAACACTGTTACTTTATGACCGCGTTTTGCCAGACCTTTTGCTATCATTAACGGCGCTCTTGCGCCTGAATGATAATTGATGATTTCTGTTAATACTCCGATTTTCATTTTATTTTTAATAAGACTATAGAGATTTTGTCAATTTTATACGTTTTTTCAACAGAGTATTTGTCGAAGATTATTTTTATGGCACTTTCGCGATCCTTTGTATTTGTCCATTTTTCAGTATCAACCAGCCAAAGTCTATCAGATTTTGGATCAACTTCTTGTTTTTGTCCGCCGATAAATTTTAATGTTTCTATTGAAAGGGGATTTTGAGTAATAAGAATATGCTTTTGATTTCCTTGCGAATAATAATCAAGTGAATAATATGTAAGAAGTGAGGTATTTAAAACGGGAATAGATCGATTGTGTTTAATAATAATATAGATGGGTTTTAATCTTGTGCCGGCAAAAAAAGGATTGGCAGCTTGAATCAAACTGATTGTTCCAAGCAAAATTATTACCAGAATGGTAATTAGGCCTGACTTTCTAAAGGAAACGATGCCAATAGCTACTATAGCAAAATAAATAGGATTAAAAATAGCAAATGCTTTTGGGGAGAAAACAGGGAAGAATAATCCAAAAAGACTTAAAATCGCAAGCGGCACAAGATAAAGAAATGCGATAGAGCGGTTTTGAGCAAGGCCTTTTAAAAACAATAGAAGGTGTATAAGTGTAGTTGTAGCAAAAAGCAAGAAAATCGGTAAGGGGAGTGTAGGAAAAGAACGAAGAGTGAATTCTCCGACCCCTCCAATTACGGGTGAGACCAAAGCTGAGGGTAAAGAAAGAAATGTTGGCGGACAAGCACAATCGCTATGTATTTTTTGGATTGAGAAATAGAACCATGGTATAAGAGCTGAAAGTATTATAGAAAGAATAATCAACCATTTTAAGATTTTAATCCGACTCTTTCCAAATACAACGATCAAAGTGAACGGCAAAAAAAGCAAAAGAGTATAGAAATGAACGTATATACTAAGAATAGCAAGAAAAATGAAAAGGACGCTATATTTTATGTTTGATTTTTTAATTAGCCTAAAAAATACCATAGAGATAAACAGTGTAAAAATAACAGCAGGCCCATGAGGGCGGGCCTCAGCGGCTGTATAAATTGCAAGAGGAGACACGGAAAAAAGCGATGCGGCAATTATGGCTGCCTTTCTATTAATCTGTTCTTTTAAAACTATATAGATAAGAGGAATCGCTAAAATACCTAAAATAAGTGAAGGAAGCCTTAGTATTAGCTCATTTTGTCCAATTTTTAAAACAAAATGGATTAGCAAATAATATAGCGGCGGGTTATTATCGGTAAGAGATGCAGCAATAAGATCTTTGACAGGAAGTCGTGCGATATGATAAGTGAATGCTTCGTCAAACCAAAAATCGTGTTGGTTTAAGGCGAAAATTCGAAGGAGTATGCCTATGATTAGTATTGCAATGAACATTTTATTTTTTGATTGATATTACAAATGAACAGCTAGGGATACTATTTAGCTCGGGAAGGAATTTGATAACCCGTCCATAGTTAACAGGCAGAGTCCAAACGCCTTTGTAGACAATAGAAAGTCCCGCGTTTTTCATCATGCTCAAAAGTTTTTTTTCCTCAATAGGATTTTCAATTGGCTGATGTTTGATTTTCAAAAACAATGTGAATAATTTGTATAAAAAAGCTGCAAAGGGGAGTGGGGGATATTTATGTACTATGATAATTTGAATTTTTGAAACCCGTGCCATTTCGTTGATTGCTTTTTGGGGATCTACGAAGTGCTCAAGGTTCCCTGATGATATAGCTATATAAAAAGCATTATCGACAAAGGGAAGGGCATGCGCATCGGCCAAAACCAAATACTTTGCGCCGTTTATCTTAGCTTTCTTCAAGGCATTTAATGAGAATTCAACGCCAACTGTCTCAGGCGCTAATTTCTCGATTATTCCTTCACCACAAGCAATATCAATCGTTTTATTTCCTCGGGCAATACTTGCAAGTATTTCATACGATCCATCCTGCGGCCCGCCAAACGCTTCTGTATGCATGGAGTTGTATTTTTCAAGCGAATCATTTGATTCTTTTATCGGAGAGTGCAAAAAGTGCCAGATATTACCCGTTTTTTTATATGTAAATCCACATTTTTTACACTTACCCTTACTCGTTTTAACATTTTGTAAATATGTTTGGCAACGGGGACAGGCAAAAAGTTTTTCTAAGATTATTTTTTTCATTACTTAATTACTTCTAATTCGTAAGAGATTACGCCAACAGGAAAAATAAAAGCAAAACGTTTTTCGTACAATACAGCATAGTTGTTAATAAAAAGCAGTATTAATTTAAGTATTGGATTAGAACTAATTGTAGATCCAAGTTTAACACTAACTTTTTTAAATTTTGCCTTGGTAGAATAGTTGTATTTATTATATAAAGCTGTTCCCGGAATAAAGTAATCAAACGTACGGCTGGTAAAAAAATGTTTGTGAGTTGGGTCGGTAAAACTATCCAATCCGCTGAAGTGGCCGGTTGTTATAAAAACTTTGGCGCCGTTTTTCGAGATTCTATAAATTTCTTCCATTACCTTTGGTATATTATCTAAATGTTCTATAATATTGTCGGCTATTACTTTTTCAAATTGGTTTGCTTTAAATGGGTAGGGAAATTTATCTAAATCATGGATTATATCAGCATTCGATTTTTTATTAATATCTATACCTAGAGCTTCGGGTATTTTGTTTATACCACAACCTAAATGGAGAATTTTTATTTTTTTCATTATTTTATATAGTTTTTCCTGCTCGAACGGAAAGCGTTTCTTCCAGATGTGCAATATTCCACAACAATCCTTTTAGAAAAGGAATAAATCTTTTGTCGTGTCGTACGATTAATCGGTAAGGCGTAATAAGGAACAATTGCAATGAGAGAATGCTTATAATATTGATAAGAGGGAGATTTTTTATTATAAATCTTATTTTGTTTTTGTACCATTGATAGTATTTATTTTTTTTGTCTTTATTTCCTGTTGTTGCTTCTCCATGCCAGAAAATAGCATCCGGAAAGTAGTGTACAGAAAATCCTGATTTTTTTGCGCGCAGGCAAATATCAAAATCTTCAAAGTAGTGCGAGAATCCTGCATCAAGAAGTCCAAGCTTTTTTAGAGCAATTTTGGGTATTAGCATTGCGCATCCTTGCACCCAGTCTGGTTCTTTTATCTTGTCGGGGTAAGGAGCGCGGAAAATGTTGCCATTCCATCGGTTCATCATAAACCCGCAGGAAATTATTTTTTTTGGGCTACTTTTGAGAAAAATTTTTCCGCCGGTAATACCGACTGTTGGATTTTTTTCCATATATTCAATCATATTTCTCAAGCTATTTTTCTCAAAAACAATATCGTCATTTGTAATAAATATATAGTCTCCACTTGATCCTTTAATTCCCTGGTTAATAGCCTTTGCAAACCCCGCATTTTCTTTATTCTCAATAACCTTTAACCTTCGCCCCTCAACTTTGAACTTTGAACTTTGAACTTTTAACTGTTCTAATGATCCGTCTGTCGAGTTATTATCAATTACTATAATCTCTATTTTATCCTTTAGGTAACTAAGGTTTTTTATCGACTTAATACATTCCAAAGGTTCACTTCCGCCATTATAGTTTGGAAATATGATAGAAACTTTTGGATAAGTTATCATCCTTTTTTTAACCTATGTACTTTTCTTCTTGATTCAAGAGCTGGGGGCAAATTTTTGATGTTCCAAAAGAGAGCAGCAAAAATAGGGCTCACATGACGAAAGCCTATGAAAAGTTGAAGAGGCAAAAACAGAAAGAGTTGAAAAAAATTAGCATGAATCAACATAAAACGAAACTTACCTTGGTAATGCCTAAAAAGAGCACTAAAACTTTGTTTCCCACTTCCTAAAAACTTGTGCCACACAATGGCCGTTGGACAATACATTGTTTTAAATCCCGTAATTCGTGCTCGGAAACAAAGATCGTAATCTTCTCCACAAAAGAAAAATCCCTCATCAAAAAGACCTATAGATTTGAGCATTGATTTTCTCATCAGCATACATCCCCCTGTTGCGACATCCATTTCTCGAACTTGATCTTTTCCTTTAAAGTCATACGGGTGATACCCAAGCCAGATATTAACACGGAAACCTGGAAGAGCCATTTGGTTGGGTTGATTATAAAAAAACATCTTACCTCCAACTATCCCTATTTTTGTATCGCTTTGGGCAAGTTTCACAAGTTCAGAGAGACAATTTTTATCAAAAATCACATCATCGTTTGTCGCAAATATATATTTACCTCTTGCTTGTCTTATCCCTACATTAAGAGCTGGAGCAAAACCTATATTTGAAGGTAAAGTGATAAGCTTAGCTTGAGTAAATTGTTTTTTCACCAGATTTGATGTACCATCGGTTGACCCATTGTCTATAATGATCAGCTCAAGTTTCTCTATTGGATAGTCCATCTTATAAAGTGATTTTAACGATTCTTGGAGCGAGTTTCTCCTATTCATTGTAGGCAATACTACCGTGACACTAGGAAGCATGTTTGTTATTTTTTTCATTGTGAGTAAAGTAATTTTTCTTGTTTGTTTGAAAACAACATAAATACACCATTTCTTTTCTTAAAAGAAGATTTGCAGACGTTACATAAAAGACGCGCGTCAAGTGCTGAAAGTTTTGGTTTATGAATACAGTTTGGGCACGCAAGGAGATTAAGTAATGTGTCCTCAATTTGTTTGTTTCCATCCTCCTTTTGACAAATTGCCTCAATCCCTCCGCCTAAAATGTTAAGGAGGAAGCGTTTCCAAAAAGGAGGCTGTAGCCAGCCGGCTTTATTGTTTTTTTCAAGTCTTATTGTAGGCCCAAACGGAAAGACTTTAATAGTTACATATGCTTTTGAAAATATGCTAAGAGCTTTCTCCCAAACCTTGAGAGAAAATGTTTCCTCCAATATATCGTTGTCAGTTTCGGCTTTTCCAATCCGGGAAATAAAATGCAGGATTATTGTTGCTTTTAAAAGTTTCTCAAACCATTTTAAATTTCTGTCTCTGCGCCATAGATTTAAGTTGAATGTTTGAGCGACCGGTTCTTCATTAAAATAAAAATATCCTCCGGGCGCTAAAACTCTTTTTACTTCTTCAAGCACTGGTTTTGGATCGGGAAGATGATGAAGCGTTTGAAAAGTGAAGATAAATGGAATGCTTCCTGCTCTAAACGGCAAATTATAGATATCTGCGCAAATACGAATAGGCATTTTGCTATATCTTAATATATCTTTATATTTTTTAGCCAATCTTAATGTATCATAGGAAATGTCACAAGTGAAGCCTTGTTGTCTGAATTTGTTTTTAAGAAGCATTGCGCCTTGCCCAACTCCGCCTCCTAATTCGAGATATGGCCCCAATGGAATATTTGCTTTTTTAAGCTGGGAAAAATATTTAGTATAGTCTTTTATACGGTCTTTGGTTATCGATTCGTATTCCTTGCCTGTTGGTTCTCCTTCATAGAAAACACCTTTTCCATCAAATTGTATCGCTAGTTTTTTGCGGAATTCAACTTCGCCTATTTTATTTCGAAGCGTTTGGAGTTTTGACATCGATGACATTGTAGCATAAATAAGAGTAAAACAGGGTTTCTAATACGTCGCGGAAGCGTTAAGGAAATTGAGAAGCTGATAACAAATAAGACGCTGCGGGAGAAAATGGGTAAAGAAGCAAGGAATAGGTTTATGAAGAAGTTTTGGATTGAAGTGACAAATAGGAAACTGTTGAAGGTGTACGAGAATGCACTGCAATCTTAATAGACAGGAAATTAGTTCTTAGAAATTGGAAAATAGTAATGGAAAGTGGAAAATTGATATTAGTATAATCTATTTTCTAATCTCTATTTTCTATTACCACTTTCTATTTTCCATCAACTATTTTCAATTATTCACATTTCGTGTTTCGAATTTTCTCCTGTGCCATTGCCACATAAACCAGACCAGTAGCTTGTAGGAAAAAAATGCTGTTGTTAAGATTGGATGACGGAGAAGCTCGCCCCAATGCCTAGTCCAAAGAAACATTCTATATAAAAGACTTCCTTGGTACGAGAAGGAAAGCGGGTGTTTTTTTGCGTATTTATCGATATGTTTTATGTAAAGCATTTCTTTTTTAAGAAGTTCAAATAGTGAAGTTTGCGGTTCGTGGTGGGTAAGATAAGAGTGCTTGGTATAAAGATTTGGAAGCCCTTCGTTTCGGAACCGCTCGGTAATATCCCAGTCCTCTCCGGCAACAAGGTTTACATCATATCCTCCGACTTTCAAAAAAAATTTTTTGGGAAAAAAGCGAGCGGCCTGCAGCCAAAATGTATACTGGTAACAATTTCTTTCAAGCGCCAAAGCCTTTCCCCAGAAAGTGGCACCTTTTCCTTGTTCGGTAATAGTAATAATAGGCGTAACGATTCGGTTTTTTGTAAGGCTTAGGCACTCTTCTATCACGTTTCTTGATAACTCCATATCGGCATCCAAAAATAAAAGCCAGTCTCCGTGAGCAGATTTTGCTCCTACGTTTCTTTGCGTTGATCGTTCAGGACCCGCGATAATGATTTTGTCAACTAGTTTTTTTGCAATCTCAACTGTTTTATCTTCGGAGTTGTTGTCTACAAGAATTATTTCTAAAGTGCCATCAAATTTTTGTTGTCTTATTGACCTTATGCATCGTAAAATATTGCCTTCTTCATTTTTGGTTGGAACAATTATTGAAACTTGAGTTTTTTTATTCATGTTTTATGATATTATATCAAAAGAATGGATTTTAAATTTCTTCAAAACCCAATTTCTAAAAAATGGGTAATTTTAGCGCCTCGGAGAGCAAAGCGTCCGGATATTTCAAAAGGGGCTGAGCCTATTTGCCCTTTTTGCCTGGGAAGAGAGATGGGCGAGAATGAAGTTTATAGAGTCGGTGGGGAACCAAACGATAGTAATTGGAAAATTCGTGTTATACCAAATAAATATCCTTTTGCCCCAATTCACGAGGTTATTATTCATTCCCCGGATCATCATAAAAACTTTGACGAGCTCCCTTTGCATCAAGTAGAGCTTATAATAAAGACTTACCGGCAGCGTTTTATTACCCACCAAAAAAAAGGGCAAGTGTTCATTTTTCATAACAGGGGAGAGGGAGGCGGAGAAAGTCTTCCTCATCCGCATACCCAGCTTGCGGTTATACCATCGGATATAAAAATGGATATCGCAAGACTTAGCGTAGAGGCATCCTACAGTTCCGGTCCGCAACCCATAAGTTGGCCAGCCTCGCCGCGGCTAGGCGGGCCGAGTCAAGGCGGGCCTGCCGGCGGTTCAGGCGATAATCCGGAGCTTGGAGAGATGAAGCATGAGTCAACTGTTTTGACCCCGCATTTTTACCTATTTTGTCCAAAAAGCAGCCAGTGGCCGGATGAGGTTTGGATAGCGCCCAAAAAAAGAGGAAGGGCATTTGGAGAAATAACGGATGGGGAAGTGGCAGATTTATCTTACACATTGTCCCGTTTGGTCCAGATTTTTAATCTTCGTCATGGCAATGATTTTCCCTTTAATTTTTATATCTATCCCGGGGGAGATTGGTATTTACGTATTATTCCAAGAATTAAGACGTTGGGCGGATTTGAGCTTGGAACCGGAATATTCGTTAACACTCAGGATCCAAACGAAACAATTAGTTTTATAAAAGAACATTTTGCAGCCCCAAATCATGAGAAAATACGAACCCATCACCAAGCCGACTACGAAAGGAGAGTTTAGCCTAATCGAATGTCAGATTCTTCGCGCAGTTTACACTGAGCTTGTCGAATGTGTTCAGAATGATATGCAATAAAACCCTATATTCCAATAAAGATATTGACGTTATTTTTATAAACCCTTAATACTCCGTTGTCTATTTTGAACTCTTGTGTTTTATTATCAAGTTTATGGATTACAATTTTTTGCTTAATTAGGGAAATAAAGTTTTCATGTTCCGAGAGAATATCAAAAGGCCCTTTGTCGTTGTACGATGACACGGCTTTAACAGTGTCGCTAAACATCGTCCCTTGCCTGTTTTTGATATTGATAGTTATAGAGTTAGGCATTGTTTTACATTGTTAAGGAATAATTGCTATATTGTTCATTGCTAAATTGCTACCTCCCCTAACCCCTCCTTTTTAAGGAGGGGAATCCGTCAGCAGACGGAGGGGTGGTTAACAATATAACAATTGAACAATTTAACAATTAGCTTCCGCTGATCTCCTTGATGCTTCCTATAAATTTTAATTTTTCTTCGGATACATTGTCGAGTTTGCCATTCAGTATAGCATTTACATCTCTAACCGTAGTCTGGCGATCTACATATGCGCCTTTTCGTCCGGTTTGATTTTCTGCAACAAAAAAATTTTGGGTCATAAAATTACGGAGTTTTTTAGCGCGTTCATAAATTACTTTGTCTTGGATTGATAATTCTGTCTCGCCGACCAGAGAGACTATACGATCCAAGCTTGCCGCTTGTTTTAAGAGATTTTGAGCGCTTAAAACAACTTCGGAATGGAGTTGTCCAACAACGCTTGCATTTAAATTGGCAGAAGTAGATGAAAGAATGTCAACCGCCGGAAGAAATCCTTCCTGATAGATGTTTCTTGATAATGCCACTGTTGAGTCTAAGTATGGGAAAACCGCCTGAACTCCCTGATCCAGTATGTCATCGTTTGGCAAATATATCGCTTCTATAGTGCTTATGCTGGCTGATAAACCAGGTGTTAATCGTTCGTGAAAGGCTGCCATTTCGGATGAGAGTGTTGCTTGATATCCATCCTCAGAAGGGATTGTATTCATCAACACGGACAGTTCGTTGCCCGCCTGGGCAAACCTGAAAATATTGTCTATGAAAAATAATACGTCTTTTTTTAAGACATCACGGAAGTACTCAGCTATTGTAATAGCTGAAAAGGATGTTAAAAAACGAACGCTGGGGTTTTCGCCCATGGTGCCTAAGACTAAGGCCACGAAAGGTAGTACTCCTCTGTCCTTTAGCGTTTCATATAATTCATGTCCCTCCCGTATTCTTTCTCCCACCCCTGCGAATACAGACACGCTTTCTTTTGAGTTCTCGCTTCGCTGGAGCTTCCCGCCTAGACTCAGCGAGGCTGGCTGCGAAGCGGGGTTGCCAACAACATTGTGAATTATTTCTGTAATAAGCAGTGTTTTGCCTACCCCGGCGCCTCCAAAAATTCCGATTTTCCCTCCTTTAACAATAGGGGAGAAAAGATCAATTACTTTAATGCCCGTTTCAAGAAGATCCTGATGATAGGTAATATTCTTTATGGAAGGAGAATCTTTATAGATGGGCAATTCGGCATCTTTTTTTATCTCGCCTAATTCATCCAAAGGATTCCCAAATACATCGATAACTCTTCCTAAAGTCCCATTTCCAACCGGTACCAAAATTGGTTTTTTGGTGCTTAAAACATTCATTCCGCGAGATATTTTTTGCATTTGCGATAAGCTTATGCAATAAAAAGTAGATCTTCCTTTTGACGCGAAGACTTCCATTTTGGTCGAAGGATCTTTCTCCAAAATCAAGATGTCGTGAAGTTTAGGCTGGTTTTGGGTAAATTCTACTTCAATAATGTGTCCTTGAATGCCTATAATTTTGCCGTAGGTGGTATCCATAAATAATTAAATTTTTAATTTTAAATTTTTAATTTGAAATGAAATCTAAATTTGAAAATTTAAATTTTTAAACATTTAAAATTGATTGATCCCGCTCAGCGGGACGAATTGAAAATTATTTTGTTGTCCATAGCCTCATGCTGGCTAGCCTTTGATTTTGTTCTTTATTGATAGCTTGATGTTTTATTCTTTCTTTTTGAAGCATTATTTGTTTAAGATTTTTTTGAATATTTTCTGTTGCTTTATCTAGCGCAACCATTCGGGAAGAAAATTTGGCGAGTTGAGATTCGTAAACGGTTTGTTCAAAAATTGAGCCGGAAATTTGTTGTTCGAAAAATTCCATAACCTTATCAAGAGAAGGTTCAAAAACATACTTTATGCCGGAATCTATTTTATCCATTGGTAATATGTCTCCGGAGACGCTGGTAATTATTGGTTGAGATGAAATAATATTCTGGAACTGCTGATAAAACACAAGCACCTTTTCATATTGGATTAAATGGGGGATGATTTTTTTTAATGTCTCAAGATCGATCTTATCATCGGAAAGCTCAAAGTACATAAAATTTCTCTTGGGAAATGCTTCCTGGAATTGTTTTAGTCCGACTCTTCCGATAATAGCTATATCTCCCTGTTCCTTTCTAATCTCTTTGGCAAACAAGTCAAACGTTCTTGCTATTATGTCGCCATAAAGCCCGGTGTTTGCCGATATTAGTATAAAAATAGTCTTGCCATTATACTTTATAAAGTTTTTTTTAGGCAGGCCCTGCCTGCCGGCAGGCAGGTTATTGGTTTTGTAAGAAGATTTGACTTGCTGAAAAACAATATTTATGCTTAATAGAAAATCCCGACTTGAGATAACAGAGGTTCTGACATGTTGCATGCGTGAGGCAGCAATCTCCTGATATGTTTCCATAACAATTTTAAGGCTCTCCGAATATTCAATGTCCAGTTGATTTTGTTTTTTAGTAGTCATTGATAGAATTGGCTAATCTCGTCTTTTTTTTGTCTGATAGTGCCAAGGAGTTTATTGAATGAAATCGCAGTTTCAATTGTTGAGTTGACATATTTACGAAAATCTTCTCTTGTTTCATATAGCCTGATAATCTTTTCTATATCCTCCTTTTTTTCAAAAAAAGAAAATTTCTGAACAACATCCAGCCAGAGCAAACAAAAAAGAAGTATTTGCGCATTTATTGGTATTGTGGATGAAGGCTGTTGTTGAAAAAACTTAATTAATTCCTGCCCGACGGAAATAGTAACTTTAGTAGTTTCATTGAGTTCTGCTCCAAAATGCGTGAAGCTTTGCATTTTTTCAAAAAGGGTGAGAAAGCTTAAGATTTCACGCGTAATTTCCCGCTTTACAATCGATTGAGTTTGTTTTCCAACTCTTGTTACGGATAAAAAAGGATTTATTGCCGGTCTTCTTCCTTTGCCAAAAAAGTCAGTGTCAAAATATAAGTGTCCGTCGGTCATAGACATAAGATTTGTTTGAATATATCCGGATAGGTCTCCCTGTATGGTTTCAGCAACCGGCAGGCATGTGATTGCCCGTTCTCCTTTGGCAGTTATAAAATTTCCG
>Ga0209541_10001094_pt1 | contig 54087 bp, 50 predicted proteins | sample RifCSPlowO2_01_FD_184027 | JGI IMG/M metagenome (GOLD analysis project Ga0209541, IMG submission 184027) | Groundwater microbial communities from Rifle, Colorado - Rifle CSP2_plank lowO2_0.1 (SPAdes) (version 2) | ecosystem: Environmental > Aquatic > Deep subsurface > Groundwater | place... | reverse complement strand
CCCTTTAAAAGAATTCATATATACCATTTTAACCTCTTTTATTTTACCGTCGGCAAAATATTAAATTTAATTAATATATAGACGATGAACTAATATTTATATTTTACTAATTATGCCACAGCCTCTTTAGTATATGGTTCTTGACATTCTGAAAACATTTTTGATGTGTTATATTCATTTGGATTTCGGACATTTAAACATTAATCATCCAGAAATCATCAAATTCTACATCCATAAAATCAGTTCTTATTCCTGCATATCCCTCTTTTGTTATGGGCGTTTCATATCTGCCATCATCATTTGCCTCTAAAATCAAAGTCCAGGTTCCTGTTCTACCTTTATTAATATACAATTTTATGTTCACTTTTCCATTAATATTAGTAACTTCACTTTTTAATCCAATCCATGTATTTTTTGGAAGAAGATTAGGGTTAGTTAGTCTATTGTAAGTTCCGGGAAATATTTTTTTAGAGGCTAAAGTATAATATTTTCCGTTTATTTTTTTCTTTATTACAGCATTTCCATCAACTCTAATTCCAGAGTAATATAAATTATTGCTATCTTGATACCTGCTCATTAAAAGCAATCCATTATAAGCATCTCTATTTGGGCTTTGACTTAGTTGGTTTCTATTAATTTTGAAATAAGCTATTTCTCGAGCATTCTGCCATTTGCTTCTTGTTATGAGTCTAAATATATTTTGAGGATGATAACCATCATCAGTATCTAATGGATTTGAATTAAGATATATTAAACGCCACTTTTCATTTGATAACAACTCATTTTGAACTGTTTTTCCAACCCCATTAGAAATAATCAATTTAGCCCCTGAATTAAGCCACCAATAAGGACTTGTAGTTTTTTGTTCATCTCCGACCTCATAAAGTGTTCCGTCAGTGTTAAATGTATAATGATATGGGGAATTTACAATTCTCGCAGTAGAAGCTTCAATAAATGTAATTGTTAATATTGCTAAAATTAATGTAACTACCAGCACACCTCTTTTTATCATGGTTTAATAATTTTTAGCAACTATATAAACTTATAACATACTTAAAAGATTATTTATACCTATAATGAAATGTCATCTTTTAAAATAGTAAAAATATTAGAGTTACTTTAAAGTAGTCACATAAAGCAAAGATTTAAATAGAGATTTAAAATAATCATTTGATGATAAGAATATTAAGAAAATCTCTGAAAAAAATAAAAAAAATTATTTTTAAAAAAACTAAAAAACAGAAGTATAAGGTAGCTGTTATTGGTATGGGTTATGTTGGATTTCCGTTGGCTTGTGCTATTGCTAAAAGCAAAAAATATAATGTTTATGGTTTGGATATTGATAATGAAAAAATTAATGAAATAAATAAAAAAAACTCTCCTATTGATAAAAAAAGGATTAAAATTAAGATTAATGCAACCACAGACTTTTCTATTTTAAAATATATTAAATATATTGTTATTTGTGTACCAACTCCTGTTGACCACAAAAAGAAACCTGATTTGAAACCAATAATAAAAGCTACTGAAAGTATAGCTAAAAACCTTACAAAAGGGCAATTTGTTATTTTAGAATCAACAGTTAATCCAGGAGTATGCGAGGAAATTGTATTGCCTATTCTTGAAAAAACCGGTTTAAAAGGAGGAGTTGATTTTGAGCTTGTACATTGCCCTGAAAGAATTAATCCAGGAGATAAAAAGTGGAATGTAAATAATATTACAAGGAACATAGGAGGATTGACAAAAGAAGGAACAAAAAAAGCAGCTGATTTTTACAGGTCTTTTATTAATGCAGAAGTTAATGAAATGTCATCTTTAAAAGCAGTTGAATCAACAAAAATAGTTGAAAATATTTTTAGAGATATTAACATAGCGTATGTCAATGAACTCGCAAAATCATTTGATAAACTCGGAATTGATGTTGTTGAAGTAATTAAAGGAGCTTCAAATAAGCCATTTGCTTTTATGGCTCATTATCCCGGATGTGGAATAGGAGGCCATTGTATTCCTGTTGACCCTTATTATTTAATTGATTATGCAAAAGAAAATGGATTTGACCATAAATTATTAATAACTGCTAGAAAAATAAACAATAGCATGCCACAATATACTGTTGAAAAACTAATTTCAAATTTAAACAAACTAAACATTCCTCTAATAAATGCTAAAATTGGCATATTAGGAATTTCTTATAAAGCCAATGTAAATGATATAAGAGAAAGTCCTGCTTTAGAGATAATCAATAAGTTAAGAAAATTGAATTTTGATGTTTTTACATATGATCCTTATTGTCCTGAGGAATCTAATTCAGAATTAGACGAGGTTCTTAATGAATGTAAGGCTGTTATTATTGCAACAGCCCATGATGAATTTCTAAAAATTAAAAATTGGAAAAATATTGAACTTATTATAGATGGAAGAAATTGTCTAGATAAAAACAGGATAGAGAGATTGGGAATAACTTATGATGGAATTGGAAGAGGAGATAATAAAAAAGATACTGAAAAATTTATTGTGAATGAAAATAGAATCGGCAATTACTTGAAAACAAGAATGGTAACTTTTCAGATGCCCAAGGTTTTGGTAAATAGAATGAGAGGGATTTAAAATGAAAAATAAAAAAAATCAAAGCTGGGACAAAATGAATATTATAATCTTCATATTAATAATTTTAGGAGTGATTTTCCTATTTTTTAGAAACACTTCTTTAATTATTGATAACTTATTCGAGAAGGAAAAAGTAAATTATGAATTTTATTTTCATGATAGTTTCGATGGCTATTCAGAGAACTCGGAAGTACTTAATAATGATTCTGAAGATTTAAGTCGTTGGGAAAAAGCAGGAGTAATAACTGCTTGGACGAATGTTGAAGATTGGAATAATATTGATAGGATAGACTTAAAATTGACTGACTCTTCAGGACAAGAATTTATTCTTACAGGAATAGAGAATGTGAAATCCCCAAGGGAAAATAATATGATTAAATCAGATGATGAATTTCCCGATTACTATCTTAATTGTCAGCAAAAGTTGAACAAATGGGAGGATTACATGATAGTAAATGGAAAAAACTTTTTATTTTGGGAATATAATGACTCTCCAAATATCAATATTTCTAATGTAGTATCTTGGAAAGCTTATAATAATGATTCAGAGATTGAAATATATGATGTTGTTATTCATGATGGCCTTTGTAAGGATAAAAACAGCCTAAACGGATCTTGGTATAGCCCTAATGGTTTGCCTATGTATGGAGTCTGGTGGACAGAAGATGGAAACTTAATCATGAAAAATGTCGAACAAGAGCAATATCCAAGTAATGGAGACCATACCAGAATACTATCTGATAAGAACACTCCTAAAAATTTCATTTTGAGAACTAGATTTAAGATAGTTAATTTAAAAGATGGCTCTTGGTTGGGTTCTTTATTCAAATCTCAAAAAAGCAATGTAAATGATAATACATACATTAGACTAGCTTGGGATTTTGACAATGAATATGATCCAGGACACGATCAAACTATGGTCTATTATTCATTCGAATATAATTATTTGGGCTTACAAAGAGTATTTCCTGTTGAAAGATATTTTGTACAGGGTTATGAACCACATCAATCCAATAAAGAAGCAAAAACAAGATTATCACTAAAAGAAAATCGAACTTATGAAATTCAACTAAAAGTAGAAGATAAGAAAGTTGAAGTTGAAGTCTATGAAATAGGAAGGTTTTATTCTAAAAGATTAGCAAGAATAAATTATGAATTCGAGAATGAAAGGCCAGATAAATCATACCCTATATCAATCGAATCTACAGGAAATGTTGAGATGATTTTGGAAGATATCGAAGTATGGAAACTTCAAGAATCTCAAGTAGATAATGGAAGTGAAAAATGAACTTCCTTAAAAAAACTGCCAATTATATTAAGCAGCATAAAATTAATTCCTGGATAATATTCTTTTTTTTAGTATATGTTGTACTTGTTATTAAACTTATAACAATTCAAGAAATAAGTAATTCAATACTTTTTGGAGCATACAGTGTTTTGGTATCTTTATATATTCTAAGTAGATTTGGACTGGCATATTTTTATGAGTATGAAGAATCTGATTTTGATAAGAATTATCAGCCAACAATTTCTTTTGCAGTACCTTCAAAAAATGAAGTAGAGAATATTAGGGAGACTATTCTGAAAATCGCAAAAACTAATTATCCAATAAAGAAATTTGATATCATTGCGATAAATGATGGTTCTACAGATAACACCTTAGATGAGATGCTTGCAGCAAAAGAAATCGCTGCAAAAAACGGAGTTAATGTTATCGTTGTAGATTGGAAAGTTAATAGAGGAAAAAGATACGGAATGGCGGAATGTATTAAGAGATCAAAGAAAGATATTATACTATTCATTGATTCTGATAGTTTCGTAGAACCAAATATAGCAAAAGAACTTGTGAAATATTTTATTGATAAAAAAGTAGCTGCTGTTGCAGGACACGCTTATGTTGCAAACGCTGATAAAAACTATCTTACAAAAATGCAGGCTGTTAGATATTATGTTGCTTTTAAAGCATATAAATCTGCAGAAGCCCTTTTTGGAAAAGTGACCTGTTGTTCAGGATGTTGCTCTGCATATAGAAGAAAATATCTTACTAAAATTGCGGACAATTGGCTTAACCAGAAATTTTTAGGAGTTAAATGTACTTATGGGGACGATAGAGCCTTGACTAATTTTCTTTTGAAAGATGGATATAAAGCGTTGTATGCTCATGAAGGTATAGCGTACACTATTGTTCCAGATAATTTTAAACAATTTATGAAACAGCAGCTAAGATGGAAAAAATCATGGGTGAGAGAAAGTATCAAAGCAGGCTCTTTCATGTGGAAATCAAATCCAATTATGAGTATTTCGTTTTACTTAGGAGTAATACTGCCTTTGTTGGCACCTATAGTTGTTATAAGAGCATTAATGTGGTATCCTTATGTTACACATGCGGTTCCTTGGTTTTATCTATTTGGCTTATTTCTTATGGCTGTTATTTACGGATTATATTATTATATTTATACTAAAGATAAAAAATGGCCCTATGGAGTTTTATTTGCAACATTTTATACACTTATTTTAGTTTGGCAACTTCCTTGGGCGATTCTTAATTTGAGGGATAGTAGTTGGGGAACAAGATGAAAATGAACAGAAAAAAAATCTATAAAAAGCTCTTGTATTCATTTGTCGTTTTAAGCATATTAACTTTTTTTCTAGTTTTATTCCATGTTAATAAAACAAATATTTATCTTATTCAAGAAGAATTTTTGTTGGGATTAACAGATAATCTATTAGTACATACTCCACATATCAATTATACACAAGGGGAATCCTGCGAATTCGAGATTCAAAAAAATACAATCATCTTAAGATTAGATGATATAGCAGCATGGACATATAAAGATATCTCAAGAGATATTATCAATGAGGTTTTAGAAAGAAATATGAGCATTACTCTCGGTGTGATTCCTGAATATTTGGAAAAAGATAGAAGGGTAGTTAACTGGTTAAATAGCATTAAGCGTAATCCTAATATTGAGATTGCTTTGCACGGATATAACCATGAACCAAATGAGTTTATGAATTTGAGTAAAGATGAAGCTTTAGAAAAAATAGTTAAAGGTAAAAATAAAATTAAATATTCACTTGGAGTTGTTCCTGTTACATTCATTCCTCCTTACAATGAATATTCTGAAGCAGTAAAAGAAGCGTTGATTGAGCAGGGTTTTAAAATTTTCTCTGCCAAAGAAGATGAGTATGAAATAGATGATATTATTTCTTTAGGATATAACGCGAGAACTTATGATTTTTATACAAGCAGATTTGTTCCTGTTGATGAAGTTTTAGAAGCGTGTAAAAATTCTTTACGAGAAAGAGGGATTTGTGTTGTAATGATTCATCCTCAAGATTATCTTGTTGCAGAAGGATCTAAGGAAATTGATGAAGAAAAATATAATGAATTTATTAAACTTCTTGATGGTTTAGAAGATTTTAATGCAGATTTTAAGAATTTCAAAGATGTTGCTAACTGTAGGGTTTGAATAGATAAATTTTTTAAGTTATCCTCATAAATAATTATATGCAATTTATAAAGAACTTTAAGGAAATTTCTAAATTAGATGTTTCAATAGCAGGAGGTAAAGGAGCTTCTTTAGGAGAGATGACACAAGCAGAAATTCCAGTACCTTATGGTTTTGTTGTTCTTTCTAATGCTTTTGAAAGATTTATAGAAGAAACTGATTTGAATGTAGAAATTGATTCTATCTTGCATAAAGTTAAACATGATGATATTAATACTGTTGAAAATGCTTCTGAACAAATAAAAGCTTTGATTCTTAGTGCGGAAATGTCAGAAGATATTGCAGATGAAATAGTTAAAAGTTTTAAGAGATTAGGAGCAAAATACGTTGCTGTAAGAAGTTCTGCAACTTCTGAAGATTCAGCAAGTGCTGCGTGGGCAGGACAATTAGAATCTTATCTTAACACAACAGAAAAGAATTTATTAGAAAATGTTAAGAAATGTTGGGCTTCGCTATTCACACCTAGAGCTATTTTTTACAGATTTGAGAAAAATCTTCACACTTCAAAAATATCTGTTGCTGTTGTAATACAAAAAATGATTGAAAGCGATGTATCTGGAATAGCTTTTTCTGTTCATCCAGTAACGCAAGATAAAAATCAATTAATCATTGAATCTGCTTATGGATTAGGTGAAGCAATTGTTTCTGGACAAATTACGCCTGATGGCTATGTTGTTGAAAAAGAACCGAGAAGAATCATTGATGAAAATATAGCAAACCAAGAAAGAGGATTATACAGAATCGAAAAAGGGGGAAATGAATGGAAAGATATTAAACATGGAAATAAACAGAAATTAACTGATAAAGAGATTTTGGAGTTAACAGAATTAATTTTAAAGATCGAGAAACATTATGGTTTTCCTGTTGATGTAGAATGGGCTTATGAAAAAGGAAAGTTCTATATTGTTCAGAGTAGACCGATTACGACGTTGACAGATAATGAGAAAATTGAAAGCAAGGATAAACTTATCTTTGAAAAAACAATCACCAGAGATTGGCCTCTTTTTATTGTTGAAATGCTTCATCAAGGATTTACAGATGAGTTTAAAAGACAATTTGGTTTTGGTTATTCTGATGTATTGTTTGATTGTTATTCTGATCATCTCGATATTTATAGAGCACCAAAAGAGCATGTAGAAAAAATACGTTCTTTTGTATTAGAACAATTAGAGAAAAATAAAAAATTTGTAACGAATTGTTCACATAAACTTCTAAAGTTTTATGAAAATTTTATAAAAAAAATAGATGAAATTGACAAATCAAAATTATTTTCTTTGCCTAATAAAAAGCTAGCAACAATTATCAAAGAATTTATTCAAGTTCATAAAGAATTAGAACCTACTTTTGTTATTAATTTTTGGTTTCCTATCCAAATGGAAAATCATCCACTTAAAGAGAAGTGGAAAGATGAGATTGAAGTTGCTGCAAAAACAAGAGCTATAACAGAGAAAGTCGGACCAGAAGGAGATAGAATAGCAAGAAAATTAGCTGATGAAGTTAGTAGAAGGATATTTGGAGAAAAAGAATTTTCTAAATTTATTTTATTAGATGAGGCATATAATTTTCTATTGAAAGGAAAATCTATTAATAAAAATGAAATAAAAAAAAGAACAAAAGGTTTTGTCTTTGCGTCAAAAGGAATAAAATATGTTCCCTTAAAAGATTATGTTAAAGAATTAGGTTATGAAATAAAAACAGCAGAAATAAAAGAGGATAAAGATATTATTAAAGGTACAACTGCATATAAAGGAATCGTAAAAGGAAAAGTTAAAGTCATTTTATCTAAACAAAAAATTAATACAATTAATGAAGGAGATATCTTAGTTACTGCTATGACAACGCCTGAATTTGTTCCAGCAATCAAAAAAGCTGCGGCTATTATTACCGATGAAGGTGGGATTACATGCCATGCTGCAATAGTGTCAAGAGAATTAAAAAAACCTTGTATTATAGGAACTAAAATTGCTACGCAAATTCTTAAAGATGGCATGGAAGTTGAAGTAGATGCAGATAAAGGGATAGTTAAAATCATAGGGGGTAATGAAAGTAAACTCTATATAAAAAGAAACGAGCTTGATTTTGTCCTTAGCAAAGACTGGATTTTTCTTGTGGGCAGACCTTACACTTTGTTTGGTGCCTCATTATATCAGCGTTGGTTTGATCCAACACAAATATTAGCATTATTTAACGAATCAATTCTTGATAATCTCTATATTGAAGAACATCCAAGCGTTGTTAGAAGATATGTCATCAAAGACCAACTTGAAGCGTTCAAAAAAGTGATTGAGAGAATAGTTAAAAAAGACAAGAAAAAATGCGAGGAAATTTTGAAGAGAGGACTTTATTTAAGTGATAAAGCGAAAGAATACCTTAAGAAAAGTCCATTTTCTGACCTAAAGTCTGCCGTTGACTTCTTAGTAGAACTTACGCTTCACGCAACTGTATTTTCTTATTTTTCCTATCCTAAACTTTCAGAAATGAAAGATGATAAATTCTTGCCTATTGCTGAAAAATTAAGAGCTATTTCATATTATCCTGATATTGTACAAAAAATAATAAATCCATTGGCAAAAAAAGAGGCGGGTGAAGATTATAACTTTCTAACTGTTTCTGAAATTTTGTCTAAAAATACTGCACCAGCTAAAACAAGAAAAAAAGAAAGCAAAACAATGCGTTTTATCTATGCAAAAATTAACGGAAAAGAGTATGTGTATTACGTTGATAATGTCTTTGAACTAATCAAAAAATTAGATCACATTCAAGTTAGTGATTGCGTAAGAGGTCAAACTGCATATCCGGGGAAAGTTGTTGGAACCGCAAAACTTATTCTAAGTTCTACCGATCTTGATGTTGATTTCAATGACGGCGATATTCTTGTTGCAGTAACTACAAATCCAACCTTAATGCCATTGATTCGTAAATCATCAGCGATTGTTAGCGACGAGGGAGGAGTCACCTGCCATGCTGCAATTGTAAGCAGAGAACTGAAAAAACCCTGCGTTATTGGAACAAAATATGCCACCCATATTTTCCAGAATGACGATATAATTGAAGTAGATGCTGATAAAGGGATTGTAAGAATATTAAAAAGAAATGAAAAACAATTACCACAAGAAAAGACTCTTGTTAAGCAGTTTAAAGAAAATATTGGTAGCGAGGAATTATTAGTAGTACGCGGCAAGTTTATTCCCTTGTTTTTACTAACGGATTGGTTAAAATTTTATGATGAAGATTTTAAAGAAAAAGAAGGAATTTATCCTGTTTTAAGTATCAAGAGGAATGATATTTTTACACACTATATAAGCTTAGATAAATATTTACAAACCTCAGAAAAGGCTATTAAAAGATATATCAGAAATACAGGATATAAGGAAGAAATTGACAACAGATATGAAAGGATAAAGAATGAAATTAATTCTCTTTATCAAATCTACTTTGATAAAAAAGAACAAACTGAAAAAGAACTATTAGAAACCTTGAAGAAATCTGAAGAATATCTTCATGAACTAGTAGCATTAACTCTGTTTATTGATTTTTTGGATGAAGAAATTGTTAAAAAGGCCTATGAGTCTGAAGGATTTAAATTGAATTTTGAGAAAATATTTAACGTTACCAAAATATATGATTTTCAATCTTTTGATTTGAAAAACAACATAGAAATCGTAAATAAGAAGAATGGAAATGTAGAATATCTAAAACAGGTTTATACAGGTTATTCTGCTGCACCTACAAAAGAAGAAGTTGAGTCTAAGGTATCAAAAATAAATATTGAAGAGTTAAAAAAAGAAATAGAAAACTCAAAAAAAGAAATTTTAAGAAAATCTGTAGAAAAGAAAAACCTCAGAGATAAACTTAACAATGAAGAGAAGTCCGTAGCAGACTTTTTGAGTTGGATAATAAAAATGAGAGATGACAGAAAACCTTTGATGAACAAATTAGATGTTCTTTTTAACGAATGTGTTGTAGAACTATACAAAATATGGGGGATAGAAACAAATCTTTCTTTTGTCTCTTATATATTTGAAGTTCTAAAAGGAAAGGAATATATAACAAAAAACATTGAGATTGTTAAAAGAAGACAAGGAGAATTTGTTAATTTATATTATGGAGATAATAGGTATTCTGAGAAGTATGATAATCTGAAAGAAGAATTTGAAGAGGCAAAAAGTTTAGAGAAACCTTCTAGCGATATAAAAAGTGTAAAAGGGCAGATTGCAAATAAGGGTAAAGCTAGAGGAATTGCAAGAATAATCTATGACCCTAAAAAATTCCATTCTTTTACAGAAGGAGATATTTTAGTGACTAGTATGACAAGACCAGAATTTGTTCCTATAATGAGAAAAGCTTCTGCTATTGTTACTAATGAAGGAGGTATTGCTTGTCATGCAGCTATCGTAAGCAGAGAGTTAAACAAACCATGTGTAATTGGAACTAAAAATGCTACTGAGATTATAAGAGATGGAGATGAAGTTGAAGTAGATGCTGATAAAGGTATAATCAGGATATTAGGATTAAAAGAAAGTGTCTTTGATAAATTTATGAAAGGATTTGAAAAAGATGTTTTTTATCCATTGGTTCCTGTTTCAATTTTAGCAGCAGGAGCTGGAGGGTTCACTCCTAATTTTGGAGGCAAGGTTAAAGATTTGAATATAAGGTTCCTTATTGCAATGAAGGAAGGAAAAGCATTTGTTCTAATGTCTGAAACTAGGTATAATATGATTTCAGAAAACTTTTTTGTTAAATACATTAAAGATAAAAAGGTATTGGCAAAAACCATTTCATACTTAAATGATTTAGAAAAGGAAATAAATAGAATATATTCGGATTTATCATATGAGAATATAGACTTATATGAAGAGAAAGAAGTTATTAAAAAATTAGATAGAATAATGAGTCTTGTTAGAGAATATAACTGCACTGCATGGTTTTCAACACAATTTGATAGGGAACTTGTTTTTGAATTTATTAATAAATACAATTTAAAATTAAAACCAGGAAATGTTGAAAAGGTTTGGAATAAAGCAATTGTTCCGACAGAAGATTCTTTTGATAAAAGAAGGCATAAAAAGATATTAAATCTACTCTCAAGCTCAAAAAATATAAAAGAGATGGCAGAGGAAATGCAGTATGCATATTCTGGATACACGGAGATAAAATCTATCAAAGATGTAGAAGATAGTATAAAGAAAGAATATTCAAAATATTTTAAGGATAATAAAAAGATAGTTGGAGAACTTAAAAAAGAAAAATTAGAGTATAAAGAAATAAAAGACGCTTTTAATAAATGGAAGAAATATTTGAATAAAGAAGAAAAAGAATTGGTAGATTACATACAGACAATTATTTTTTTAAGGGACAAAAGAAAAGATGTAATGGGAAAGGGCATTGTAGTAAATTTTAGAGTTGGTGAAAAGTTTTTTAAAGAAATTGGATTAAGTAAAGAGCTAATTTACTATTGTGCTTATGAAGAGTTTCTAAATGGTAAATGTTATTTTCAAGATAAAAAAGAAGAAATTTTGAATAGACCAAAAGGAGTTTTATTTTTGCATAGTTATGATGGTTCAATTAAATTTGAATATGAAAAATTTGATGATATAAAGAAAAAAATGGAAGGAACATATCTAAAATCTCAAAAAAGAGATAAGGAATCAATCATAGGGCAAGTTGCTTATAAAGGAGATATCAAAGGAAAAGTAAAAATTGTATTAAGACCTTCAGAATTCAATAAATTCAAAAGAGGAGATATTTTAGTCACATCTATGACTAGACCGGAATTTGTTCCTCTAATGAAAATTGCCTCGGCAATTATAACAGACGAAGGTGGAATAACCTGTCATGCTGCAATTGTTTCGCGAGAATTAAAGATACCATGTGTAATTGGTACAAAAATCGCAACACAAGTTTTGAAAGACGGCGATATAATTGAAGTAGATGCAAATAAAGGAGTTGTAAGAATTGTGAATCAGGAGCAATCTGAACAAGATAGTGAATACATGTTTCTTGAGCATGTTCCTGGAGGATATCCTTTAGATGTCACATATATAAATCTATTTCATGTAACTGCTCCTTCTTTGAGAAAAGAGTTTGGCATTGATTCTGCTGGAACTATTGTCTTGATATTTGAAAATGGAGGCTATACTATTTATGTTGAAAAAGATAAATGGTTTAATGCTGGAGAAAGAATATTAAGATACACTTTAGAAAATGATCAAAGGGTTGAAGCATGGGAATCTAGATTTAAGAAATGGGGCAGAGAATTAGACAAACTTAATAAAAAGTATTCTAAAATTAAATTTAACAAATTTTCTAATAGTGATCTCTACAAAGAATTTGAGAAAATTCTAAATATTGAGAGGAAAAATGGTTTGGAGGATGCTGAGGTTGTAACTAATAACTATGGAACTAATTTGATTTACAAAGAGTTAGAGAAAACTCTAAATGAACTTGGTTTTGAAGCTAATAAAACTGCCCAAATATTGCTTAGATCTACAGGAAAATTTCCCATATTGGAATACGAGGAGAAGATTGGAGGCTTGGCTTTGAGTCTCCTAAAGAAAAAAATCTCTTCAATAGACCTAGAAAAATTGAATAAAGATTTAAGGAAAGAAATAGATCTGATTATAGAAGAGTATGGATGGCTAGATGCCAGTCTTGTTTATCATCCCAAATCTGTTGAAAGCGTTGTTGCGGATGTAAATGATTTACTTAGTTTTGGGAATGAGCTTCCGAGAATTCTTGAAGAAAGAATTAAGGAAAAAGCAAATAAAAAATTGGAAAAGAAAAATTTATTGAAAAAAGTTATCTCAAAAGCCAATGAAAAACAGAAAAGATCTCTCAAATTTACATTAGAAAGTGCAGAACTTGGAAGAATCTTGGTTGATAAGGTTATGGAATTTATCTATCATAGAAGAAAGATCTACCCAGAAATAGCAAAAAGATTAGGAATCTCAGATATTGAAGTCAGATTTTTACTTAGAGAAGAAATAAATGATTGCTTGGTTGATGGTAAGGCAGTTGATACTGAAGAGATAAAGAAAAGGCAAAAATTGAGTGTCTGTATTGTTGCAGATGGACAGGCTAATATTTATTCTGGAGAGAAAGCTAATGAGATAAAAGAAAAACTATCAAGCAGTTTAAAGAAAGAGAGTTCTGATTTGAAAGGAGAGATAGCATTTAGTGGAGGGAAAGTAAAAGGTATTGCGAGATTAGTCAAAGATGTGAGTGAGATGAATAAAGTTAATAAGGGTGATATATTGGTTTCTTCTAGGTCTTATCCCGATTTACTTCCTGCTATGAAAAGATCTGGAGCCATAATTGCTGAGCTTGGTGGTCTTTTATCTCATGCCGCAATCGTTTCAAGAGAATTACATATTCCTTGCATAGTAGGGGTTAGAAATGCAATGTCCACAATCAAGGATGGAGATTTAATTGAGGTTGATACGGATAATGGTATAATCAAGATATTAAAGTAAAATGAAAAAACTAAATAAATCTGATGTAAATGTTAATGATTGGGAATTTGAGTTTCAGCAAAGAAATGAACATAGGATTTTATTTGCTGATTTATGGAGTAGAGCTCTTTATTATGAACATGAATCTGAAATGAAGTTGTCTATAGGCCAACAGGATTCTTTATTTCTTTCAGACAACACAGGTTACGCTAAAAAAGAACAAAGACAGAAGATTTTTCAATTACTTAAAAAGTCCGTAGAAAAAGATGATAGATATTTAGAATACGTTTTTGAAACTACACAAAAAAGAGTAAATGAGCTTAAACAACTAGCAGACAAAATAATAAATAAAGTAAATAATGATACCAGAATATCAAATGAAGAGCTAGCAAAATTGTGGAAAGAATTTGATGATTTAATAATCAAAGTTATCCCATGGTTTTATATTCCTTGGTATATCACAGAAAACAACATTCTGTCAGATAGAGTTAAAAATGAATTAGAAAAACATAAAAAGGAGATAGAAAAGATAACTGATATTAATTATGCTTTATTTGTTCTAATATCCCCAATAAAAAGAATGATGTTTCAAGATGAACAAAAAGATTTTTATGATTTAGTTAAATATGCTAATAATAAAAAGGAGTTTGAAAGAGATTCTGTTTTTTTAAAGAAGGCAGACAAATATTTAGAAAATTATGCGTGGATGAAGACCTTTGCTTTTTTACCGATTGAACCATTAACAATAGAAGAACTAATTGAACGAATTAAAGATGCTATGAAAAATAAAATGCTTGATAATTATCAAATGCAAGAGAAAGAAATAGAAAAGAATCTAGAAATTGCAAATAAACTTCGTAATTTATTAAATGAAGACAAAAATTTGATTAGAAATATTGACTGGACTAAAGATTATGGATGGCTTCTTACTTATAGCGTGGAAGTGGCATTAAAAGCGGCAGGACAATTACAAACTTTTTATAAATTAATAGCTAAAGTTTTAAAAATTGATTTTAATGATTTTTCTCATTTAACATCTGAGGAAATTTTAGAAGGATTAAAAAATTCATTTACAGTTTCTAAAAATGAATTAGCAAAAAGGAGAGAGGGTTATGCATTTCTATTTCAAAATAATGAAGCTAAACTAATTACAGGAAAAGAAGCTCTTGAAATTATAAAATGGATAAGAAAGGAAATAGTTGAGATTAAAGAAGAAGTAACGGAATTTAAAGGACAATCAGCTTCTCCTGGAATTGTTAAGGGAAAAGTTAAAATTGCTCCAACTCCAAAAGATTCTTATAAGATTGAAGAAGGAGAAATCCTTGTTTGTTCTATGACCAGTCCAGATTACGTTCCTGCTATGAAAAAAGCAGGGGCTGTTGTAACAGATGAAGGAGGATTACTTTCACACGCCGCTATTGTAAGCAGAGAATTGAGAAAGCCATGCATTGTTGGAACCAAAATAGCTTCTAGAATTTTAAAAACCGGAGATTTAATTGAAGTAGATGCGGATAATGGAATTGTGAGAATAATTCATAAAAATAGTTAAACATAACAAAACAACATGTGAAATGGAGAATAACAAAAAATATGAAGAAAGAGAAGTTATGGTTAGTCACCAGTCTGATTTACTCACACAGGACCTTATTTTAACCTGCATTTTCAAGTATTGCAAATTCATAGATTATGGATTAAGTTTTAATTTTCCACTTATAAAGTATGAGCATGGAAGCGGAGACATATCTTATCTAAATTGGCAGGTTGAAGAATTAAAGTCCTTAGAATTGTCTGAGAAGCAATTTGATGAACTTATTGCTTTTTTGGAAAAAGAGCTGACTATATATAAAGAATTTCTGAATATTTTTGAAAACGAAATTAAATCGAATAAGGACAAACAAAAGAAAATTATTAATTACTTTGAAAAATCGTGGCGAGGAGTTAGCACTATTCCCTACTTCGCCTTTGAAATGAGCCTTATTAAAAAACTAGAAGCTGAAGGCATCTCTCCAAAAGAAATTCCCTCCTCTTTAACAGATACCAGTTTAGCCTCTATCGAGTTAGAGGAGATTGCTAAGAAGCATATCAAAGAATTACAAAAACAACAACCAATAACTGAAGAATTACAAAAAGAGTTAAAGAAATTCTGTGACAGGTTTGGTTATCTTGGAATGATTTATTTTAAAGGTAATCCTTGGACAATCCCTGATGCTTTCAGAATGCTTTTTACAACAGAAAATAAAACAGAAATAAGAATTGAAAATAACAAAACAATCTCTAAACATACACAAATTGCTAGCGACCTATTAAGATTAAGAACGCAAAAATGGGAATTAATGTGTAGAGGAACTTCTCTTTTTAGAAAATTTGTAAAAGAACATTTTTCTGATGAAATTATTTATGAAGATTTATTAAATCTTAGAATAAATGAGGTTTTGAACATAGTAGAGGGTAAATACAACAAGGAACATATTGGTCAAGGAAGGGAATATTTTGTTTTAGAGATTAAGGAAAATGGGGTCTTTTTGTCAACAGAGAAAAAAGAGACAGTAGTTGCTACAAACAAAACAAACGTGAAAGAAATCAGAGGAACAACTGCACAGCCGGGTAAGGTGATAGGTAAGGCAAAAATAGTTCTTAGTCATAAGGACGGATATAAAATCGAACATGGTGATATTCTTGTGACAAAAATGTCTACTCCTGATTTCTTGCCTGCAATGAAGAAAGCTAGCGCATTTGTAACTGACATTGGAGGTATAACAAGTCACGCTGCTATTGTTTCAAGAGAAATGAAAAGTTTCAAGAGAAATGAAAAAGCCTTGTATAATTGGGACAAAGGATGCAACTAAAATATTGCACGATGGTGATTTAATCGAAGTTGATGCAGATACAGGAATAGTTAAAATCCTAAATTAGCAATATCTATTTTGTAACTTTTACCATCTCTTTCTAATCTTGCTTGATATGTTCCTGCTTTTTCTTTTTGGTCTAGGAATATTGTAGCAAATCCTTCTCTCTCAAACATCCCTCCAAATTCATCAAAACTTACTGCCGGAGTTTCTTTTGCCGAGTTTATTGCAGCAAGAGTTAGAGCTTCAACAATCGACGCATGTGTAGCTAAAACACCAAGATCTTTCTTACCATCAATAGCCACTTCAAGTGCATCTACAAGAGTTTTTCTTCCTGTTTCAATAACTTCTTTGTAAGGTGTTATCTCTACGCCTTCATATGTTGTTGCTTCAGGATTGGTAAACCATCGAATTAAATAATCTTCTGGGTTTTTCAATAATACTGGTTCGTTATATTTAGTACCTTCATATCCTAAACCAGAATGTTCTTGAATATCTAAACCAGAGAAATCTAATTTATCTAGATCATGGTATGATTGAGGTAAAGGTTGTAATCCTAGCGTTCCAGCAAGAATTGCTTTTCCCGTGTAAAGAGTTCTTTTTTTATCACTATGTCTAAGAAAAGACCTCTGTGCTGTAACATCGTTGTCTTGGACATACGAGACTAATGAATCTCCTACACTCTCGTAGAGTCTTTTTATAGATGCATTAGTAACGGCATCTTGCCTTATTCCATCTATAATTGGCGTATCTCCATGCCTTGCCAAAACAATAACTTTTCTTTTTGTATTCATAATATTCCTATTAAAATTGATTATTTAAATGTTTGTAATATAGTAACTAATTAGTAGTATTTAAATAGAGTTTTTTAATTATCAAATGAGAATTATATATGTTTCATTTATATCTCAACTTTAGAAAACATATAAGTGCCAATAGCAAGAGTTATTAGCGCGAGTACTGTTATTACAATTAGATTTGTTAGAGGCGAAAAGAAATACACTCCTGTAAGGGCTCCTCTTATTCCATCAACACCGTATGTTAATGGATTAAATTTTGTTATTAGTGAAAGTGTTTTTGGTATATTGTCTAAAGGAAAAACTGCTCCTGATAAAAAGAAAATAGGCATTATAAGAAAATTCATTATTATTGGAAAAGCTTGCATGTCTTCTAATTGTGAAGCGATAGCTACTCCAAGTGCAGTAAATAAAATAGCTATTAGAAACATGAACAAAAATGCTAATGGTATATTGACTATAAATGGTTTAAATCCTACTATTAGGGCTATTAGAAATACTATAATTCCTTGGAATATGGAAATAGTTGCTCCTCCTAATGTTTTTCCAATCATAATATGAAGTCTGGGAACTGGCGCTACTAAAGTTTCTTTCAAAAATCCAAATTGCCTATCCCAGATTACTTCTATTCCTGAAAACATTGCTGAAAAAAGAATAGTCATTGAGATAACTCCTGGAGCTAAAAATTGAATGAAATCCCCTTGCCCTGCCTTCGCATATATAGGACCAAGTCCGAAACCTAAAGCAATAAGAAATAAAAGTGGCTGGCCTAATGAGCCAATCATTCTTCCTCGCGACCTCCAATATCTTTTAATTTGTCTTAACCACATTACATAAATTGCTCTCATTTTATCTAGAACCCCACATTCGTGCTTGAAATTTAGCTCTCTCTTTTGCTGTTCCTGGTTCATCTCTTATTAAATGTCCTGTTAATGATAAAAACGCTTTTTCTAAAGATTTTGTTTTTGTTTGTTTTTTTAATTCTTCTGAAGTTCCTTGTGCAATAATTTTCCCTTTATCTATAATAAAAATAATATCTGCAACTTTTTCAGCTTCTTCCATGTAATGCGTTGTAAGAAAAACAGTCATTTTTTCTTCTTTGTTTAATTTTTTTACATATGCCCATAAATGATTCCTTGTTTGAGGATCTAAACCAAGAGTAGGCTCATCAAGAAAAAGTATTTTTGGTAAATGAATTAATCCTCTTGCAATTTCTAGTCTTCTTTTCATTCCTCCTGAAAATGTTTTAACAAATGTATCTTTTCTTTCATACAATCCAACAAATTTCAACATGTATTCTATTTTTTCTTTCCGTATTTCTTTAGGGATATTATACATTATACCATGAAATTCCAGATTTTCATATGCAGTTAATTCATTATCTAAACTCGGATCTTGAAAAACAATGCCAAAAGATTTCCTAACTTCATCTTGTTGTGTGATAGGATTAAATCCATTAATTTTCATAGAGCCTGAATTAGGTTTTGATAACGTTGTGAGCATTTTAATAGTTGTGGTTTTACCAGCTCCATTTGGTCCTAAGAATGCAACTATCTGGCCTTTTTTTATCTTAAATGAAATGTTATCTACTGCTATTAATTCTTTATATTTCTTAGTTAGATTCTTAACTTCAACAATAGTTTCTTCTGCCATTTTATATAAAAATGAAAAATAGTTTATAAAATATTGGATTTGTTAACAAGTATAAGCGTAACCTGAAGCTATTGTAATCCAATTTATATTTGATGGTAAATTGGTTTCCTAATAAGTCAAACAACAAAAAAACCGAAGAACTTAGTTGTTTGACTATAATCTAAATAATTAATAAACTATAGAGAATTTTGAAAAACCTAAGAAATCAAAATTCTCTAAGAAGGACTCAGAGAACAAGTTCTCTGATACATTCAACTCCAAAGGAGTTGAAGTCTTTGACGAATTTCCCTCGGAAAACGGGGTAAATCAAAGTCCTCTATAGGAAATAACATTAATTTTTGTATATTTTACTATGTTATTTTCTAATAATCAAATAGTTAGTTTCAATTGAGTTTGAAATTAAGATACATTATTAAATTGCGCTTCCTTAATGTTCTTATGAGGAAGGTGATATTATTTTATGTGTTGCTATTGGTTTTACATGCACTTCATTTAGTTGAAGAAACTCTTGGAAATGCTTATTTCATTAATGATTTTTATAATGACTTGAACAATTTTTTGGTTGTGAATATTATTCTACTATTAATCCCAACAATCCTTTTGTATTTTGTGTCGAAAGATAATAAAATAGCACTTTATTTAGCTTTTCTTTATCCGATTGTAATGATTATAGATGGAATAGATCACATAATGGAATTTTTTGTCAGAGGATATGTTGGTGGAGCTGCCGGTTTGATTACAGGAGTTGTTTTTTTACCGATAAGCATTCTTCTGATTTTACAATTAAGGCGGGCGCTATCTTTCATAATGTAATCCAAATAATATATTGAATATATTGATTTTACCAAACATCCATACAAAGAAAAAAGATAAATTTATTAAGTAATTAATTGTATAAAATATAGAGAATTTTGAAAATGATTAATAAAATTCTCTAAGAAGGATTTTGATGGGATTTCCTTCGGAAATAATGCTCATTCAAAATCTTCTATAAAATAATTATGGAAACAGAATTATTAGTTCCTGATTTTGTTGATGAAGTTAGAGATTATTGTACTGAAAATCTAGCTGAATTGATTTATCGCTGCGTTGAGCATGTAATACCAAGAGATAAAGCTGATTGGAGCGCTGCAGTGGATTGGATTGAGAGACATGGTGCTTTTGTTAAAGGTTTTACTGAAAAATTTCTTCTTTTTTCCGGATATGAAGAAGTAAGAAAAGGAAGGCCACATATGATGGAGATTGCAAGAAGAGAGAGTTCTATAGAACCATTAAAAATTTCTATTTATACATTCGATAGCAGCGAGGTTGAAATAATAGAAGACAGATTGGAATTTTTAACGAATGAGGAGTTTTTAAAGCTTATAGATGGAATAGATGATGATCAGAGATTAAGATATAAAGCAGAATTTTTAAGTAGTGATATATGGCAGTTATATCAGGGAATGGTTAGGTGCAATTTTTTTTCTTTTAATGGGTATGGGAATGTAGTGATTGGAATATAAAATCTTATAAATTTAGATTATTAAAATATTTTTATGAATGATTATGAATTAGTTGTATTAAAAGGAGATCATCACCCTGAACCAAATGAATTAAATAGAGATTTAGAAACATATGTTTTAGATAGTGGAACTGAAGATAGTATTATCAAATTTCTTAAAACAGGGAGGACTGTTAATTTAGAGGGTATGGTCATACTTTATTCTTTTTCATTTGAAAGTAAAACAACATACACTAGAACTATTATGGATGATTATGGAAATGTCGTTAAAACTTCTGGGCTTACACCTGAAGAGCTCCCTATTCAAATTATGAAAATTCTGTCTTCATCTGACAATGCGATTGTTAGAACAATATACGATTCTATTACAAAAAATGCTCCAAATAGTATAGAAGTTGTACTTTTATCAATAGTAGAACAGACAAATAAATCTTCTATGAAAGCTTTGTATTATGGTAAGAAGAGAAGATCCTATTCTCAATTACTGAAAAAACTTTTCCCATTTCTGAAATAAAAAGTTCTATTAAAAACCTTTATTAATGCCTTTTCTCTCTTTATTTAATGAAAATTGAGGATTTTCAAATCCTCATTTCCATAGGAAATTTCGGATAATGAAAAGAGGCTTATTTATTTTTTTGTTTATTGCAGTGGCTTTTATGCACTTTGTTTCTGCTGAATCATCTATTGATTCTGAAATAAAAAAATTAACTTACTATGCTCAAGAATATGAATCAGGGAATATAGATTATGTGAGATTGTTGATGTATGCTGGAACAATACGAGAGAATTTAAATGAAGTACTTGGAATTGTCAATAGAGAATATGGAGGAATTCTTAATGAAGAGCAAGTAAAAAAAGCATTAGGAGAGCCAAATGAAGAGACAAAATGGGTTTGGGTGGAGAAAGAAGAAAGAGAAAAGAAATTAGAGAATTCTGTTCCTGCATGGAATAAAATCATTTTTGATGGAAAAAAGATACAAATTAAACTTAATTCTTATCCTTCTATTTATCCAGGGAGAGATAATGATTTTGAAGATAAAATAATTTACAGACTGCATTTTGAGATTAATTTTAAGAAACCGCAAGAACAAATTGATATAAATTCTAAAATAAATAGTATAAAAACTCTTGCTGAAAAATACAATGAGGATAAATCAAGGGAAAATTTAGAAATTTTGGCTAGAGAAAGCGTTAATGCTGAAAAAGCTTTTGAATCATACTTCAGACAAGGTGCTTTGATGTGTGAGGATACCATGAATTCTTTGTTTGGATCAGAGAATAAAAGGAGAGAAGAAAAAATGGTTGTTCAAGAAATAGATTTTGTTTCAGGAAGAGATTATGATGTTATTGCTAGATTAGAAATGTGCGAAGAGTGTAATTGGCAATGGATTGGTTTAAATATGTGGGTTAATGCGAGAGGAAGAAATATAGATAATGAGGGAAATAGGGATTACCAGCAATTAAAAGAAGAATTTAAACATTATAGTTTTGAAGAGATAAAAACAGAAATAAAAAATTCATTAGATAAAACAAAGGAATATTTTGTTTCTGAACAGTTTGACTCTGCATATGATGAGCTTAACAAAATAAATGCATTAAATGATGTATGGAATGAGAAATCAAATAATGTGTGGGATGAAGTAAATAAAATGTATGAGTCTCAACAAGATTATAGAGGAGATGATAGATATTTTTGGATTAAATTGGAACAAGAGAAAAATGACAAGGTAAAAGAATTTATGAAAAAAAATTATGAAGAAAGAAAAAGCTTTTACCAGTTATATTTTGTTGAGCACATAATAAAAGAGAAATATTATGAGCAGGTTCATTGGGAAAAAAGATTGATTGAAAACTTTAGAGAAAAAGGAGAAGAGATTTGTGATAATAATGTTGATGATAATAATAATGGATTAATTGATTGCAATGAAGACCAGTGTTCTGGAAAATTTGCTGGTTTAAGCAAAAAACAAACAGAAATAAACGGAAGTATTATAGAAGAAAGTATTGAACTATATTGTACTGAAGGAGAGAGAAAAGAGAAAGATATTATTGTTGGAAAAGAACCTGTTTGCGGCAATCATATTTGTGAATTAGGTGAAGAGGAAAGTTGTTCTCAAGATTGTACATTGTGCAAAAAACATGAGCCGATTAAATGTAATGGCAAGGTAATTTTTAAAGGAAAAGATGTGAAAGGATGTTTTTTAGAGCCGTTTTGTTTAGAAGCTCAAGCATGCCAAACAGATAGTGATTGCACTTTTAGATGTGGTGTGGGTATATGCGTAGAAAATGCTTGTAAGCTAAAAGAATTAAATGAATGTGAGGAATATGAATGCGTGGATGGCGAGCAAAAATTTTATCAGTGTAATAATGGAGATCAAATGATAAGTGAAATTTGCGAGAATGGGGCTTGGAGAGTAACGGGATTGGAGTGTGAATCTAAGGAAGTTGTAGAAGAAGTAATAAATGAGACACTCCCAGAACAAGAAGAAGTTGTAAATGAAACTGAAAGTGATAAAGTTGTAAATGAAACAATAATTGAAGAAGAAGAAATTTCGGGAAATCAGTGCGTTACTAAAAGTGATTGTGGAAATGAAAATGATGTGTGCAGTAATGGTTTCTGTGTTTCTATACCTGAAACGTTAGAAGAGGATTTAGAGGATGAAACAAACATAGAAATAGAAGAAGATAAAACAGAGATTGAAGATAAAATTAGTGAAAATGAAGAGTTAACTGAAGAAAATAGCGGAGAGATCAGCGAAGATGAAGAACAAGAGGAAGTAAAAGAATTAGAGGAAAATGAAATAAATTCTTCTTTTAGTGGGAATGCCATACTTAAATTTTTTGGAGTTTTAATAAATCCTAGTATTTCTGGGAATATCATCACTGGATTTGATGTTCAGGAAAATCAAAATGAGGAAGATGTAGATAATATTCAGCAAGAAGATCAAAATGGAGATGAAGAAGACAAAGATGATGAAACAGAAAATGAAGAATCAGATGAGAGTAGGGAAGAGAGAATACAAAAGGAAGATAGCGAAAGAGAAGAGGAAAGAAGACAGCGAGAGGAAAGAGAAGAAAATGAAAGAAGACAAATGGAGAAGGAAGAAAGAGAGGGAAGATGTAGAGAAGATTGTAATAGACAATGTGAGGAAATTGTTGTTGCATGTGTTGAGGAATGTGTTTTTAATGAAAATGGCGAGAGAGGAAATTTTGAAAGCTGTGTTGGTTCTTGCAAAGAGAAGAAAGAAGAAGAAGTTAACTCCTGTACTAATCAATGCTTTGAAAGCTGTACAACTGGCGAGGAATATGGAGTAGAAGTTGAAAGAAAAGAACACAAAGAACAAGAATCAGTTTTTAATGTTGAAGGAATGTGCAGGACATCTAAAGGTGAAAAAGAAGGGTTTATTAATTTTAATGCGTGGGGAGGTCATTTTGAGAATTTCCATGTTGTAAAAAATAAATATTATAGAGGAGATGGAGATTGGTGTAAATGGGAACTAGAAAATCTCGTAAAACAGAGAAAAGAATTTGAGAAGGGATTTAATCAGGAGTTTGCTAAATGGTTTTTTGAGCAGTATTTGGCTTATTCTGCTGATAAATGGGAAAATCATGTTTCTGGAATTTATGAATTATACTGGGAGAATGTTAATAATCAGAGAGAAATCGCATTTAGATTGAATTGTTTGAGAAAAGATAGAATAGAATATCCTTTTCAATTACTCAACTTTAGCTATGAAAGTGAATTTGGAAGCATTGAATACTGGGAGGAAATTCAAAAAGTAAAACTTGAGAGTTTAGAACAGGAAGTTGAGATAATAACTCCTTTTATGAGAGTTTGGATTTTTCCGAATAAAGAATTTATAAAATCTGAATTGAAAAATGCAATGGTTGAACAGAGGTTTCCAGGGCCTCCTGAAGAAAAATTAGAGAGGCAGAATGAAGAAGGACCTACTGAAGAAGAGAAGAAAATGTTGAAAGAAGATGAGAAATTTATGGACATGATTAGAAAAATATCTAAAGATTATGATGATGGATTAGATGCAGTACTGCAATTAAAAGATAATGATGAAACAGTATTCAATGTATTTTTAAAAGTTAATGAAGATGATATTTTTGTGATGAAGCCAATGACTCCTGAAGAAACTCCTAGCCATGATGTTGTCATTGAATTTGATTTTGAACAGATTTACAACATTATTAATACTGTGGAAAAAGATATGAATGGCAAGAGACTAGAAAGCCCTCCATGGGCAAAAAGAGAATCGCAACCAAAAATACAGGAATTTGTCATGGGAGTAAAAATGTATTTTAAAGTTCGAGGATTAATTAACGATGCAAGAGTTTATCCTCAAGAAAAAGAAAAAGATATAAAGAAAATTGCAAAGAAATTCCTAAATCTAATGATTTTTTCAGATAAAGGAAAACCTGGTGAAGAAGGTTATAGCAGAGATGAAGGGGGCGGAGAAAAAGGGGAAGAATTTTTTGAATCAAAGGAAAAAATAACTGGAGAGGTTATTGGGTAGATAGTTTTAAAAAAGTAAGATACTCTATAGAATTTAGAATTATCTAAAAGAGGTAAAATGTCAACACAGCCTTTTAAAAATATTGGTATGCAGAGAGTGTGGTCAATTATTCTCATAATGGCTGGAATTTTCCTTATATTTTATACTCCTTCTATTACCTTATTTACAATAGGAGTCATTAGTGTGACTCATAATATGATTGGAATTATTGTATTCCTAGTTGGAGTCTTTTATCTATTAACCTCTCTTGATTTAGGATAAGATGGACTATGAAGATAAACAGAAAAATATTTATGATTTAAAATATCAAGCATCGTTGAATTATTTGAATATTTTTCTTGTTGGACTTTTAGGTATATGGATTACTTTGTTTTTCCAAACTTCCTTTGAACAACAAACTAAATGGATCATGACAGCAGTTTTTGTTAATTTATCAATAATAGCTTTAATCATTTTTTATTATTATTCTAATAAGATAATGAAAAAAATTGAAAATCTAAAAATAACTCATTCTAATCAATCACATCCATATATTATTTCCTAAATTTAAGATAAATAAGATTATTTAAATTATATTTAAAACAGAAAGGTTTAAAAATTAGTAAGTACATGTACTTACATGAGTGATAGAAGAAGGATGAAAAAAATAAGAGAAAAAAGAATAAAGTCTATAAAAGGCCAGGTAGATAAACATAAAAAAAAGATTAATAAAGTTAAGGGAAGGCTTGATACTACCAAGGATTATTGGAAAAAAGAAATTGATGAAAAATTTTTAAAACAAATTGAAGAAGATGAAAATTATAGTGAAAAACATAAATAATTGAGCAAAAGTTATGTTTTTCCCTTGATAGTCAAGACATAAAATTGCTCAATTTAAAATGTCATTGACTATATCTGGAGGAAAAATAAAATGATTATAAAAAAAACTATAAAAGCTGGAAATTCATCTGCAGTTGTGCTTCCAAAATCATGGCTTGATAAAGAGGTTAGAGTTGAACTTGTTAAAAAAAGCAAAGAAATAATGCTTCATGATGTAATAGATGTACTAATGAAGCACCTTGATATAACCCAGATTATAGGCATTTATCTAACAGGAAGTTATGCACGTGGCGAAGAAGATGAAAATAGTGATATAGATATTTTGATTATAACAGATAATATAGATAAAGAAATAATAAAAGAGGGAATTTATAATATCTTAATCATTTCAACTGATTTATTACAGAAAAAATTAGACAGAGATTTATTGCCTATTGGACCTATGATTAAAGAAGCTTATGCGCTATTGAATTCCAGTTATTTGCAATCTATAAATGTAAGGGTAACTAAAAAAAACATAGGATGGTATATTAAGACTACAGAAGATAAACTAGTATTAATTAAAAATGTTTTAAATACTTTAAAAAAAAGAAATAAAAAGTATGTTTATGATAAGGTTATTTATACGCTTGTTTTAAGGATACGGACATTATACATTATTAAAGAGCTTATGAAAAACAAAATTTACTCAAAGAAAGATTTTATCAGGATTATTAACAAAGTTTCAAAAGGAAAAAAAGCATATGAAAGGTATGTTGCTGTGAAGAATAATTCTGAAGATGGAAAGATAGTTGATGTAGACACAGTATGGAGATTATATAACTACCTTAGAATTCAGTTAGATGCATTAAAAAAACTTTTGAGTCATGCACAATAATCTGAATTTTCATTCTTTTTCATTTATTTTAAGTAATTACGAATATAACACTATGAAATATGTATTTCAATACTATGATTAAAAGAATACATATGTCAAATCAAAAATTTCTTTATAAACAAGGGTTGGTGATTGTAATTCATGGGTTACAAAAAAAGGTTGTTGGATATGTTTATTTCACGTGTTATAGTTCAATTGAGTGAAAGGAGGTTAAAAAAAGAGTAATATGAATAAAATTTATAGCCTTATGGTTATGGCTATGTTAATAGTTTCGGTAATGCCAGCAGTTTTTGCAGTAGATGTAGGAACAGGCATTGGTATCATAATTGAGCCAGAAGAATTTCCACCTCACATTTGGATGTGTAATGACAGAGTTGTTTTAGATGATACAATTGAAGGCGGAAGAAAAACTTTTGCCGGAGATGAATTGATTGAGAGAGCTCATAACTATGCTTTTGAAGGAGAACAAATTCAGTGGACTGTTCTTGTAATGGATAAAAACAAGATAGAGGAAATTCAAGATGTTGTTGCTACTGTTGGAAGTGTTCAAGGTGAAGGCAATGATATAGAAGTTGAGTGTGTAAAATCTGATTTTTCAGATAAAGTTGAAAGAGAATGTAATGCAAGAATCTTAGAAGAAGATTTAACTGATGATGAAATTAACCCATTAACACAACAATATTATACCTGTACTTTCACTGTTGAAACTCCAGACAGCATGTATGGTGAATACTGGATAACAGTAGAAGCTATCGGAGATGATGGACAGAGCGCAACAATGGATGAAAATGAATTCTGGTTCCTTAATCCTGTTATTGCTTTAAGTGTTGACGGAGATTTAGAATTTGAGAATGTAAGACCAGGAAGTGTATCTTATTCAGATACATTACTTGTAGGTAATGATGCTGATGATGGTTCAGGAGTACTTCTTGATATGTTTATATCTGGTACTGACTTCTATGATTCATCATCAAGTGGCGCAAGATGTCCTCTCACTAACAGATTAAAGCTTGGAGATCAGTCTTTAACTGGTGCAGATGGTGAAGCTGATGGAACTGAGGTTGCTAATGATGACTGTGACATTAATCTTATTGGAGATGAAGATGATGATCATCTTTGTTACTATGCATCACAAGGAGCATATAGCACAGGGTTTGATCCACGAGCTGATGCAGAAGGATATGTTCCAATAGAATATGGAGATCAATTTACTACTCGTTTCTACAATGATGCAGAAATCATAGCTCCAACAGGCATTGGCCCAGGAAATGGATTAGTTGAATTTGGCGGAGTTAATTACTTCGCAGGAAACGTTCTTTCACCAGGAAGCGAGATAGCATTAACCTTTAAATTAGGATTGCCAGAACCATGCGTAGGTAATTTCGATACAGGAGATATTTTCTTCTGGGGAGAAGCAATTTAATTTTTGATTTTTTTTCTTTTTTTATATTTATTTTTGCTTTTTGTAATCCAATTATTTAAAAAGAGGGATTGAAAAGCAAGAATTTTTTCTTGCTTTTTTTATTTTTTCTTATTTGAATTATTGTAAAATATAGACAATTCTGGAAGATATATAAAATTTTGTTCAGAATTCTCTAATAAGACAATTTCGGATATTTATCATACAAGACACGAAATTGTCTATAATTAAACTTTCTGAAATTTGTTTTATATGGATTATATCTTTGAGGTTAGTGATAAAACAGGAAGAAAGATAAGATTAACAAAAAGACAATGGAGTCATATAAGACAGGATCATCCAGAAATTATTTAAATGGAGAAGGATTTGTTATAACCGCTTATTATGTATCTTATATACAATGAAAAACAAGACTAGATTTTATTATGATGAAGAAGGAGATTTTTTAGAGATATATGTAGGAGAACCGAGTGAGTGTTACGCAGAAGAAATTGAACCAGGAATTTTTTTAAGAATAGATAAAAAAACTGGAGAAGCAAAAAGCATAGGTATCCTTGATTTTAGAAAAAGGTCTCATTTGAAAGATATAGAATTTAATATTCCTATTCAAATGGATTTCTCTAATATAAAGGAAAAATTAGAGCGAAATCAATAAAGATTTTTCTTATAAAATGAAAGGACAATTAAGTATATATTATGATGAAGAAGGCGACTTTTTAGAAGTTATGTTTTGTGATCCCAGGCCAGACTATGGTGACCATATTTCCCAAGATATTGTTCTTTTTAAATGTCCGAATTCCACATGCTTATAACATTGGTAAAAGATAGCATGTGGAATTCGGAGCATGCTCAAAAACCATAGTAACTAAACATGCTATAGGTCTCTGACCTATGGTTTTTGACAGATCAAGAAACTGATGAAATAATAGGTATAGGAATATTTAATTTTAAACAGAACACTAAAGATCTTAATGACCTAAAACTAAAACTTCCTGTAGACATAAACCTTTCTGCTATAAAAGTAGATAATTAGTTCAAACTGAAGTCCTCGCTTTGAATAATCTTCTTTATAACTTAAATTATTAAATCATCTTATTTTCTCAAAATGAATCTTTATGCTTACTTCTATAGAGGACTTTTATTTACCCCGTTTTCCGGAGGAAAATTCATCAAAGTCCTTCTTAGAGAATTTTGATTTCTTAGGTTATTCAAAATTCTCTATATCTCATTTGTTTTTATTTTTTTCATCTATATAAGATGAAAACAAATACTTCTTAATATAATACATGCAATTGAAATAATTTTATTTGAATAAACTTGAATTAATATAATCAAGAAAAGATAACAATGATTAAAAAGGAGCAATTTGTGAATATGATACGAGGCAAAAAAGGTAACAATGATAAATAATGAAAAAAAGAGCATTAAAAAGGGGACTGAAAAGGGTGTTAAGATAATTATTTTGTCAATAGTATTTACATTGATTTTATTTTTATCACTAAGTTATGTTTCTGCTTATAAGTGGGCATGTTTAACTAAAGGACAGAGCGTTCCAAATGATGAAGACCCAAGATATACTTGTGAAAAAGATCATTGTAGGTTATGTCTTACTGATACTAATTATCCAACATCATTTTCTAAGTGCAATGGTTTAAACGTGTGTTCAACTTTTGACGGAGATGGGGTAATTGATAGCGAGCCTCCCGTATTAAATATTAGCTCTCCTATAAATAATGAAGTTTATAGTTCACGAAATGTTTTATTTAGCATTACAATCAATGAACCAGCTATGCTTTATTACACTGATAATATAAATGGGAGAGGAAGATGGAAGAGAATACAGGGTTTTACAAAATCATATAATAGGGGGATAAGCTTTAGCGAAGGACTTAATAATATAACTATAAAAGGAGAAGATAAACATGGCAATACAGCTGAATATGTTATTGTATTTAATATTGATTCACGAGAGCCAGTGATAAAAAGAACAACCCCTGAAAGAGGATTTGTAAACAGTGTGTTCAATGTAGAATATGATGAAGAAAATGTCGAGAAAGTAATGCTTCATTATGGAACTGAAAATAACATGAAAGAACTAACTTTAAATAATTGTCCTTCAGGAAGAAGAGTTAGTTGTTCTGTTGAAGTTGACTTAAGTGAATTTGATGGACAGGAAATTATGTATTGGTTTCATATTATAGATATTGCAGGAGGAGAAGAGCTATCAAAAGAAATTATAATTGCTGTTGACTATAGCAAACCGATTATCCAAAATCTTAATCATATGGCAAATGACAAGAAAGTTACATTCTTCGTAGAATATGTAGAACCTTTTTTAGATGAGATTCTTTATAGATACACTGATGGAAGAGGAAAAGAAAGAGAAAAGAGATTATGTTCTAAGGCTGGAAATGGCGTATGCGAGGATGATGTTAGGTTTAATGATGGAGAGTATGAAGTAGATATTATTGTAAAAGACAAAGCTGGAAACGAAGCTTTCAGAACCACTAACTTTTTAATAGATTCTAAAGACCCTCGAATAAAGAGGACTTTTCCTGATAAAAAATTTGCAGATGGATTATTTGAAATAGAATTTGATGAGGATAATCCAAGTTCTTTATTGCTACATTATGGAACTCCTGATGATATGAGAACTTCTGAAATTAATCTTGGTGAATGTACCTTAGATAAATTCACATTTTGTTCTAAAATAGTTGATCTAGATGACTTTGAAAGCAGGGAAATAAGCTATTGGTTTGAACTTATTGATATTGTTGGTAATACTGCATTAAGCAGAGCAAAAATGCTAAAGGTAGATACAACTGCTCCTGTATTAAATAACGATAATTTTTGGACATTAGATGATAAAGGTTATGTTCAATTTATGTTTGACGTGACTGAAGAAAATTTTGGGGAGATAAGTTATACAGACCAGAGTGAATCCAGACCTCGCGAAAGAAGATTATGTTCGAGGTTAGTGAATGGACTCTGTAACGTTAAAAAAAGATTCATTAAAGGGCATCATGTTGTGGATATAAAAATAATGGATGAAGCAGGCAATGCTATTTCAGAAAGAATAGAATTTGATGTAGTTTAATTCATTTGTTTATAGTAGTAAATAACTTTTATATAGAGATATATATTTTAGAAGGAATGAAAAAAGAGATGCTTATCTTATTATTGATTATACCTTTATTATCTGCTAGTGTTTTTATTAATGAAGTTGAGTTGAACCCTCAAGGAAGTGATAGCGGAAACGAATGGGTGGAAATTTTTAATGAAAATGAAATTGTTTTAAATGGATGGTATATAACTGATAAAGATAATAACAAGTTTTTTATTGTTAATGGAAGTTCTGATAAATATTATGTTATTAATAATTTGAATGACTTAGTTAATAACAATGAGAATGTAAGTTTGTTCAATGAAAGTGGAGATTTAATTGATAATATTAATGTAAGTGATAGTGATGATGATAACAAAACCTGGCAGAGAGTTCCTGATGGAACTGGAAGTTTTGTGTTTAAATATGAAACAAAAGGAAGTACAAATGATGTAATAAAAGTTCCTGGGGATTATGCAAAAATACAAGATGCAATTGGCAATGCTACTCCTGGCGATACTATTATAGTAAGTAGTGGAACATACAGCGAGCCAATAGCTAGCTGTGATGGTGATTTAGCTATGTTTTGCATTGATAAAAGCATTGTAATCAAAGGGAATAGTTTGCCTGTTATTGATGGACTTAATCAAGATGCAAGTGCATTTGTTTTCAAGAGAAGTGCTAATGTTTCAGATGTTGTAATTGAAAAATTTGAAATAAAAAATTTTAATAATTCAGGATGTTGCACTGGAGGAATAGGTTCTGGAATTTTAGCCTGGGATGCAGGAACTTCAGACATTGTTATTATAAATAATTATCTTCATAATTTAGGATGGAATGGAATTTTAGTTGGCAGTGATGATGGCAATGTACAAGATAATTGGACTATTTATAATAATACTATTGATAATGCAGATTACGCTGGAATTGAATTAACTAATGTAAATAAATCTAATATAAAAAATAATAATGTTACTGTTGGCTCTGGTATTGCCTGGGATTTTAATGATTCTGGTGTTGGCATCGAGATAGCTGTTAGAGATCATGGAACAGGTGTTAAAGCAGGATATAATGTTGTCATGAATAATATTATTGGAAGAGACAATAATACTGGATTTGATGCAGAACGAGCTGGAATAAATATTCTCTCAAGAGCATATGTATCTACTGCAAATGCTTCGTTAAAAAATATTTCAATAATGAATAATAGCATTACAGGTATAAATAGAGGCATATTTGTAACTGCTGAAAGCAGAAGTGATGGTGATGCTCTCGTGAGTATGATTGGCATAAAAGGGAATACTATTGATGCCAATGGCGATGGCATTACTTTGTATGATTTTGTTAAAAATGGGAATGGAAATGCTTTACATAATTTGATAGAAATTTTAAATAATGTTATTAGTGATAGTACCGGCCCAAGTTCAGGCATTCATCTTAATCCTGGAACAAACGCATCTAATATTTTTGTACATTATAATAACATTATTAATAATTCAGCTTATGGTATAAATAATGAAGGATTTAATTTATTGAACGCAACTTTTAACTACTGGGGGCATTGTACAGGACCTTCTGGAAATGGATCAGGATTAGGAGACCCTGTATCTGCGAATGTTTTATTTGTTCCTTGGTTAGGAATATGTATAGAGAATAAAAGCGAAACAGCATGCTCCTTTGACGATAAAAATGTAACGTTAATGGCAAATGTTTCTGGACCTGGCTTAGATTCTGTCTGGTTTTCTTATACTATTAATGGTACTAATGTTAACAAAACTCCTACTTCTGTTTTAGGAACAAACTATTCATTAATTATTAATAAATCCGAGATTATTCCAGGGAATGTTACTTGGAATGTTTATGCAAATGATAGCTTTGGTAATTTATTCAAAAATGGAGAAAGAACTTTTTATGTACATAATAACACTCAATTAGCTGTTGCTCCTGTAATGCCTAACGGGGCAAATGGATGGTATGTAACAGAACCGATTTTTACTTTGATAAGTGATACTATTGATTTTTTAAACAGTTATTATCGCTGGGATTCAACTGGGACTATTAAATATAATGGAAGTTTTGGCTTAGAGAATATTCCTAATGCACCTCCGATAAATAGTTCTGGGACTTTAGAATTAAATTGGTTCAGTGAATTTAGCTGTGGCAATGAATCTTTAGATAACAAAACTTTTTTTATTGATTTAACAAATCCCGTTATAAAAAATTTAATGCCTGAAAATAATAGTCTTGTTGGTCATAATGATGTTTTAATTAAAGCTTTGATAGATGAGGTTTATCAAAGCAATTCTGGTGTAAATAAAAGTAGTGTTATGATGTGGGTTAACGGAAATGTTGTTAATGCTAATGTAAGCAATGCAACAAATCCTCTTGATGCTCTAGTTAGCTATTTGACAAATCTTTCAGATGGAACACATAATATAACTATATATGCAGAGGATAATGCTGGAAGAATTAGCAATCTTTCTTGGAGTTTTGAAGTTAATACAACTGCATTTATTTTCGATCTTATTGTTAATTCCCCTAGTAATCAGAACTATAGCGAAAAAAGAATTCCTATTAATGTTAGTGTTAATGGCATTGTTGATAAAATAACTTTTATTGATTTGAGTGAATTAAGGCCTAGGGAAAAAAGTTTATGCAGAAAAAATTGTGATGGTTATGGACATAATAAAATTAAACTACAATCATTTAGAGATGGGTTTCATAATCTAACTTTTAGAGCTATTAAAGATGATATGATAGTTGATGAAGAGAATGTTTCTTTTATTGTTGATACGAAAAAACCAAGAATAAAGAAAACAGAGCCAAAAAAAGGATTTGCAAATGGCACTTTTAAGGTAGAGTTTGACGAGAACAATCCTGTTAATGTAACACTGTTTTATGGAAACAGTACGAGAAGCAAATCTTTAGACATTGAGAATGACTGCAATTTAGACAGGAGATACACTTGTGTTACTAATGTTAATCTTAGTGATTTTGATGGACAAGAAATAGAATATTGGTTTAATGTTAGCGATATAGTAAATCAAACAGATATGTCTAGAGAAACAAAATTAAAAGTTGATATAACTCCTCCTGTTATTAATTTTTTCAATTATACTATTGATAAAAGAAGAGTTAGTTTCTTTTTTAACGTTAGTGAAATTAATTTTGATGAAATAAATTATATTGATTATAATGATAGAAGGCCAAGAGAAAGAATTTTATGCTTGCGATTGAAAAAAGGCATTTGTGGAAAAAGCGTAATTTTTAATGTGGGTATCCATAATGTTAGTTTTAACGTTCTTGACGAAGCTGGAAACACAGCTTCCATAGAAAATGTTAATATAACTATTTTTAGACATGACTTGCTTTAACTAAAGTTTTTAGTTGAATTTTGTAACTTTTTTGAATAATGATTTAACTATGAGTTTCTTTTTAAATAGCCTTCATTAATTCTTTGTTGTTTTTTACTGTCATTATTTACGTTTTTGTGATAACAGAAAAAATTTACTACTTATTTTGAATGATAATAGTTTATATATTTGAAGACATTATTCTTATAATGAAAAAGAGGTTTGATAAATTATTTATTTCTAGTTTAATCACTGTAAGTGTAATTATTTTACTTATTGTTGCAGGACCAGCACAAGCTTTTATTCTTCAACTGTCAATACCTGATAAAGATGTTACTAAAGGAGAAAATATTACTTTTATTGCATCTACTACAATTGAAGATCAGGAAGTTCTTAATATTAGTCATTTTATTTTTGAGTTAAACGGCCCGAAAACAACAATCTGTAAGTTTTCCCCCCAAGGAAAAGTAATCGAAGGATGTGAAGGAATCACAATAGAACAAATTTCTTCTATTGGTTATGGATATGGTTATGGCTATGTTTTTAGTAATGGCGTTTTAAGTTACAATATAACGCTTAATACTAGTAATTATAGTGTGGGCATTTACAAAACTCTATTTTTAATGTTCTTCGATAATCAGAATTTTACACAGAAAGGAGACAAGATTATTATACGAGGAAAAGTAGATCCAGATGGAAGTTGTTCAGTAAGAGGAAATAATGGAGATATAACTGTAAATGGGACGGCGTTTGACAAAAATAATAAAATTAATTTTTATATACCTCTTAATGAGTTAAGCAAAGGCACTGGCTCTTTGACAAGCCAGACAAGAAGAAGCAGATTAAGTTATGATTTTAAAGTTGGGGAAATATTAGAGAATAATAATAACAGATTAAAAGTGATTGTTAACGGACAATATAAAATAAACAGGACCAAGCCAATTAAAGAAGAAGCAGTAATAATGGTTAACAAAAAGAATAAAACAATAGATATTATAGGTGATAATTTAAAAATTAACGATATGAATCTAACATTTTTTGTTGGTTGTGAACCGCTTTAAGATACAAAAACTTGCGAATACTTTGTATAAACAATAATATCATAAAGGATATTATTTGTAACAAACTATTTTTTGGAGATTTTCCATAATTGATAAAATAAACTAATGAATGAAATTGCAGTATTTTCATCATAAATCATAGTGCATGAAAAAGGTCATTATAGTTTAAAATCAAAACTTTATCTTTTCCTGAGATATCTATGGTTATGGGAGTTAAACCCTCTAAAATCTTTGATTCTGTATATTTCATTTTTCATTATATTTTATTAAAATATTCTGAGAATATTTGGTGATAATATTATAGTGATGCCTATAAAAATAAGAATAATAGCTGAAGGTTTGTTTAGTTTTGTTCCCAAAGAAAGAGTTTTTTCTGAGAAAATAATCAGAGCAAGAACCCCCATAGCTGTAATGTTCATTAGACCTATAGGAAACATAAGAAGGAATAAAAGCCAACAGCAGCCTAAACAATACAAGCCGTGTACAAAACCCATAACAAAAGCTCCATTATAACCCTCTCTCCATGATGTTCTGATAAACTCCATTGGAGATCTGCATTTACCAAGACATGTATTTTTAAATGGAGTCACCTGATAAACGCCAGCAACGATAAATAATATTCCTAAAAAAATATAGGAATATCCTTGACCTTGAGGAAAATGTTTAGCTATCCAAGAAATACCAAGAACTCCCCAGTAAACAAAAAAACCAAAAAGTATCCAGATAGCCGTATACCCAGCAAGAAATACCCATACTGGCACTATAGGCTTTCCCATTTTGTAACGTGAGATGTAAAAATGTTCAAAACTTGCAACCATAGGAAACACACTTGGAAACATCATGGCAACCATCATTATAGTCCAGATAACAAGAAAAGGTATAATACTCATGCCCATAGTAAATCCCATAGAATTGCCATTCATACTCTCTGTCTTGTCAAAAATATAAATCCAAGAAGCAATTGTTGCAATTATTATTGTAATAAAAATAAAGTTGCGAATAGGGATTTCAGAATATTTTTTCCTAATCATAAATATGGGATTTAAGTAGTTTAATTAGGCAACAAGACCTTGATTAGTCTGCTCAACTGTTGCTAGAGAGCTGTGAGTATGTTTTAAATCAAATTTTATATTCCCGGTTCCTTTGAGGACTGTTGAAAAGGCAAGATCAAACTCTTTATATTCCATGCCCTCTGGAAGTTTAACTATATATTTTTGTTTCATATCAATATTAGGTAAACGCAAAGGAGCTGTTTCAGTTTCAACTACTCCATCAACTTTTACTTTTGCAATACGTTTTTTCTTATCATAATCAAATTGTATAGGAGCAAATTTAGGATCATGCATTTTTGTAATAGTAGAAGCCAAGAATTCAAACCATGGGTTACCTGCTTGACCACTAAGTATCTGAAGCAGTGCATTACGCTGATCTTCATCTGCTTTTTCATCAATAACTGCTTGCACAGTTCCATTGCCTTCATGAAGAGGACCGGGCCAATGATACAAGACTACCCAATGTAAGCCATTAAGTTTTATTCCATCAAATTCACCTTCATTTATCCTCATACCGATCATACCCTCGCATTCTTTATGAGGTGAAGGTATACCTGTAATATCACATGAACAAGGTGCAGAACAATTACAATTCTTCAGATAATCCCCTTTCATTCGCCACTCTACCATTTTATATAAAGTTTTTTCTTATATTTAAAGTTTATGCTAATTCCAGTATCTCCGATACTGCTGTAATTATTCAATTTGCAATCTTTCAGATTGATAATTAAATGAAAAATTGGGAAGACTAGTCTAACCCAATTTTTCTATTTTTCTTATTAACTGATAAAATTACAAATAAGTAAGATAGCTCTAGCTAGTTAAGATTATTATTAATAAGAAATTATGGGTGGTGGAGGGTCTGGAAAGATAACAAGTTCAGAATATTTTCTTTCAACAAATTTTAAATATCTTTTAAAAACAACATGCTCTTTTCTAATTGATTGAATTCTCCATAAAATAATTAAAACCATACCAAGCAAGTGATAGAAAAATCTGATCAATGGATGGCTGCTTTTACTTTTTATATGCCCTTCATCATGAACTCTAAATTCTGATTCATGCCCCCATCTTTTAGGATATACATCCATTAATTCTTGAGTTGGTTTTTGATTCGTAGCAAACGGCCATGCAACATCAGGATGAACAATTGGATCAGGTTTCCAGATAACGAGAGTAGTTTTAGGATGCCACTTACTTTTGTCTTTTGAGTATTCCATAGTATGTTCAAACCAATCAAAATAATCTGTCTGATAAATATACTCCTTAACAGCATCTGTTTTTTTCACAAATACCAAGTAAGGTGTTGGCTTTTTCCCTCGACGATTCTCCATAAAATCAATAAGATGGGCGTGATAAAATCCTCTGTCAAATAAAACTAAATCAATGATTAAAGGCAATGTTTTTGCGTACTTCAATAAATCAATTGTTAAAGTATCTAAATCATCTGTTTGCCTATATGGGACGCTCATTAAAGGAACAAAAAATGGTTCAATAATTGAAATATTAAGATACTGCCATGTTTGGATGTGATGCATGCCTTTATGTGTTGAAGGTCTTACATTTTGTGCTCCGAATTCTGTCCAAGTGGGATCTTCAGTAACATCTATACCAAGTTTTACATGTTTCCATTTCAATCCTAATAACGGTAATGCCCATCTAACAATACTTTCAAATTCATGGGCAATTGTTTGAGCATCAATATTCTTAATTGCTTTATGGATGGTATCTGTTTGTGAAGGTGAAACAGTTTCAATATAGCTTTCAGTTCTTCCAACTTCAATTATAGAACAAGTCAATTTATTCAGCCATTCACTTCCAAGCCTTAAAAGCGAAAGACATTTATTTATAAACCTCTTTATTATCCCCATTGTTTTAGAGAACAGTGGTAGGGCTCTGCCCTACTTTAATTTTTCTTTTAACTTAAGAATTACTAATTTTCATCGGAGATACTGAATTCATTACTGTTTCTATAAATGCGCCATTTTGCTCACAATTGCATTTAGCATTATAAAGATAAGAATCGAACTGCTGAATGGACGGTGTAAACTAGTATAATATTTTTAAGATAATTAGAAATCTTTAAAATGATTTCTTGATCCCTTTAATATACAGCAAAACCAATCCAAGTAAAATTATCAGAAGAATTGTTAAAAAACTGTTTAATAAATTGATTCTTATGCCTATGAGATTTAGATAAAATATTGTCAAAGGAACAATTGCTATTGATAAAGCAAAACTTAGAGCTAGTCTTTCTATCCAATCTATTGAGCTTTCATCATTTTTTGGAAAAAACAAAAAACTTAGAACAAATCCAGGAAGGAATAATACATATAATGAACCAAAAATTATTCTTAAACTCTCAATAAAAGTAATTTTTGCAAAAAAAGTAATTATGTAAGATATAGCAAATAATAATAAAATAATTCCTATTGTTATAATGTAGGGTTTTGGTTTTAATTCTTTCATATATAAATTTTCACTATTTTCATCATCTTCTAAGACAAGCAAAGAGATAAGAACAATAAGAATTCCTGCGATAATTGAAATTAACCAAGAAAGCCACTCTAATTCTGATGTTTTAAATTTAATAATTGCAAATCCTAGAATTCCAAGGATTATAATGAAAGAATAATCTTTCCAATTTGGCTTTTTCTTTTCCATAAAAGAATGTTCTGAAAATACGTCTAAAATTCCAGCTATGATAACGATTATCAATAGATAATTTAGATTAAGATATAATGAAACAAGCCCTGTCCATATTTGTTCTGTTAATAATAAAATAAGATAGGTTAGCAAAAGTGTTTGAAATAAATGATTGAGCATTAATGCTAGTTGTCCTTTAAATAAATTTTTTTCCATTTCAAAATTCTCTTCTAATTCATTTTATTTTTATTTATAAATCCTGGTTTATATACTGTTATATTTATCCAGTCTATTGGAATAGTGTAATTTTTAAACTCTGGATTTGTAAGGTGCGGGATATTGAAAACTAAGCTTAATTGATTATCCTTTAAATATAAGTTATTTTTTGTGTCAAATTCTGTTTCTGCAATTAGCCATCCATTGTCTTCTGTAGGTTTTTTGTAATTTGTAACAAGGTAATCCACATTATTTTCTATCCAATCAAAATCATTTTTTACTGGGAGGATAACTTGCTTGAACGGTTCAAAATACTGGTTTTTTTCAAATGAAAAATATGCTGGAGCTGAAACTATAATGTCATTTTTTGGAAAACTCATTTCATATTTCCCTGCACTGATATTCATATACAATGGCTTGTCTTCCTGATAAAAATTAAATGTTTTATTCACACCATTCTCCATATAACTAATATTTTGGATTCCCACGGAATGGTAAGTCATTAATCTTATCTGCCCTGCCCGAGAAGACTCAAAATATAATCTACTTGGTTTTGTCTCGACATTATACAATTCATTATCAGCCAAAAATATGATTTCAGCAACAATCTTATTGGTATTTAATTTCACTTCTTTTATTAATCCATCAAAATTTGAGAACTCTAATTTATATACGCCTTCTTCTAAATTATTAATTGTTATTTTTTCAGTTTGTATTTTTACTTGGGATTTATTAACAGTTGTAATTCCGTCATCAGGAATAGTAATATTTTTAACTAGAACTTCATCTTTATACAAACTAATTTGTAATTCATCAGAACCATCATACCAATTAATATCTTGTTTCTTAACATTAACTTCCAAATCTCCAGAAGCATAAATATAAAAAGTATGCCCTCCCCTTAAACTAACATTAATTAGAGTTTCTGTTTTATTGTAATCTAGAATTATATTTGGTAATAAAGGATATGGATTATCAGTTGCTATTATGACTCCTCTTTCATATTTCAATTCATCTAGGGGAAGTAAATATTTATTTTTATTAATTAAGTATACTCCTTCTTTATTTTGGAATTCATCAAGTCTATTTAATGCAGGGTTATATAATTGATTCCATTTATAATGCCATTCTTCCCTATCTTTTGCTCCTATAGTCATAACATAATCATCAGGAAAATAAGGATAAAATTTCGTCTTTATTTTTATCTTTTCTGCATTTCTTGGAATAGGAACTGAAAAATAGACCAAGCCTCCTGTTAAATTCCTGTATGTGATGTTATTTTCTTTTAGATATTCCGATACTCGAAATTGAGGAGACAAGTAATTATCATTTCCAATATCATAAAAATAATTAAACTCTTTACTCACTAAGAAATTTGCATATATGATGTAAATAATAAGTATTAAGGGTATTAACAACATAGAGTATATTATTTTTTTAGAAGGTTCTTTTTTTATTGTTCTAATGGCTTGTTCTACTGGATGTTCAATAATTTTTTTTATCTCTGTTTCTCTTGTGGGAAGTTCAAAAGAATCCTTGTCTTCATTAAAAATAAATTTATTTTTCTTCTTATAGTTTTCTGAGTACCACCCCATTTTAGCATGTGTATGTATATATTGTATTATTTAATTTAGTATAATATATTTTGAAACAATCAGGATAATTCTTGAGATTATCGCCTTGTTTTTCTCCAATGAAAATATACAATGGCTTTTTATAAGCATTCATAATTTCTTTTATATAGGTTAGATTATTCGTTTTCCAGAATTCATTCCACTGCTGTTTATTGTGAACATTATAATCAAATAATCCAGGAGCTATTGTTTTTCTGTTGCTGTAACCTAAAACCCAAGGAGAATAAATTGAAGAAGTAGTCATAACAAAAGAGTTTTCTTCTGTTTGTTGAAGCTGTTTAATTGTTTCTAATTCTTGAGCATTTATTAATGTTTTAGTGTTTAGAGCTTCAGTATAGGCAATATAAGCAGAAGCAATAATCATAATTATTAATACACTAACGCCTACTTTCTTTTTGTTTTCAGTAATCATATAAAATCCAATTCCTGACAAAAGTATTAAAACAATATCTAAATGAATTATAAACCTGTTAAAAAAGAAAAACTGGAAATAAACGATAATGAGAGTTAGCAAGGCCCAAAAAAATAACATATCAAACTGTCTTTTTCTTATAAGATAAAAAAATCCTATAAGTGCGAAAGGTAGATAAGCAAGAGTTGAAAACTGGTAGGTTAAAAAATTAATGAATGTTCCTGGAGATTCTCCTGGTTGGAAAAAACCTTGTGTTACTGGCTCAATCATTGTCAGAATTGCTGGACTGAATCTTCCTATATAAAAAAATAAAGTTAATATTAATATTATAATACCATAGATAATGTTAATAATTAATGATTTAGCATTGTATTTCTTATTACTAAAATCAATAGGGGATACAAACGCATAAAAAAAATAGCTTAATCCGAGAATGTAAAATGTTGGCCTGTGAAAAATTCCGGTTAGTACCGAGAATAAAATAAAGAGAATTATAAATTTTGAGTTTTTTTCTGATTTTTTAAGAAAGAGGATGGAAAATAATACTAATGATAGGGCTATTATATTTTTGTAATACATATAAGAGAAGGCAAGAAACTGGATTGATGATAATGAATAAATTATAGTTGATAAAAGCGCTATTTTTTTATTGAAAAATTCTTTTGCAGTTAGATATATGGATATTCCAACAATTACATTAAATATAATAAGTAAATAAGTTAAAATAAAATCAGTTGATAAAAATTCTTTAATAATTTGCATGAAATAAAAAAATCCGGGTTCTGTAGAAGAAACTAACCATCTATCATAATTGGTTCCATGTTCAATGATATATTTGTAAATTCCTGCATCATAACCTAATGGAATTGTGTTATTTTTATAAGGAATAGCTCTAAAGAAAAATATGATTATTAATGCATGAAGCAAAAAGAAATAATAAAGATATTGGTTATGTTTTTCTTGTTCTTTTAAATCAATGTTAGCGTTTAATGAGAATATTGCAAGAACAGCTAGGATAAATGCATAAATTTCCATGTGATAGCTATATTTAAAAATGAGATTGAAAGAGATAAACAAAACTAAAACAGAGTAAACAAAAACAAGCTGGTAAAAACTGTTTTCGAGTATTTGTTTAATAACATTCATTTAATTTTATAGCATAACTAATTTAAAGATATTTAGATGATGATAGTCATATAAAATATCCGAATGTATATCAACATTAACCGGCAAAAGAATTTTAATGTTCTTTATACTTCTCTTTGAAAAGTCAAAAATCTTATATCTTTAGTCCATTTGTTTCTGCTGAATAAGGAACCTATTTGTTCTTAGAAACAATCTCTCTATACTCTTTTATTTCTTTTTCAGATAAATTTGACACTAAATTATCAAAATCTACTACAAATAATTTTGCGTCTTTTAGCATCTCTTTAATTTTATCTTCTTGATCAGTTTTCATGTAGTATTGGGCGTCTATTCTTTTGTTCTTGTGTAAACTTATTGTTTTTGTTTTATCTTCTCCTAAAAGCAAAGTTACTGCTAAGATTGAGCAAGCATGATTCTCGCATTTTATTCCTATTTTCTGAAGAAAAGAATAAAGCGCATAATACTCGGAATAATAAATTGCAACAGTTGCCCAAAGAAAGTCTTTATCATCCAAATCTTTTTCAGCTCTTAGTAAAGAAGATTTTGATTGTTCAAGATAAGAGTTTGACAATCTTTCATTAGGCTCAGCTATTCTTAAACCGTCTTTTAGCTTAAAACACCAAGCCAACGCTTTATTTCCCATAGTGCTCCCATAGGATATTCACATATGAAGATGGATTATTAAAAATTATATGATTTTCTTCGATTTCTTTTATAACTGCTTCTTTTTCATTTAAAGCTTTTTTAAAAGAATCTTCAATCAGATTAATTTGGTGAAATTTATAAGGCAGAAGATGGCGCGAGAATTTTTGTTCTTCTTTTGAAAGAACTAATAAATCTATATCAGAATCTTTATCTGCTTTAAATCTGGCAAAACTTCCAAAAATTATAATTGGAATATTAGTATGAATTGATTTTAAGAATGTTTTAAATTGAGGATAATGACTTAAAAAATTGTCAAGTTTTTGTATCTCTGCCTGCAAAAGATAAGATTTAGTTTGAATATTATCCAAATTAAGAGAGAAATATTTGTTTTTTCCTTCAACTTTGCTTTTCAGTATTTTTGCTTTTTCAAGGTTTGATAAGACATTTTGGCATGTCTTAATAGGAAGCTTTGCTAGCTTTGCTATTTGCCTTAAATAAAATTCTGCTTTATAATTGCCTGTGAACAATGCAATTACTTCTAATTCTCTGTTTCTTTTTTGATACATATGTATACTATTAGATACAATTGTTTATAAACATTTCTATCTGCTGATTATTGAATTATTTACAGAGTTAATAAAAATCAAATCTTTCATAATCAAACTTTCTATGATTTTATGTTTTTGAAATTGCTTAGAAAAAGTATCTGTAGATATAATTTTCCATTCCATTATAAATCTTTAACTGATCTTATTACATTAAATTTCCCATTTATAATGTCCTGTTCACTTGAACGAATTTGTTCCATTGTATCTTCATTAGATAAAATAGAAAGGGTCTCTATAGCTTCTACTAATTCTTCTTTTGTTACCATATTTTTTTCTATTTCTTTTAATTTTTCATAAATCTCAGTTAAATTTACAGATTCCATATTCATTATTATTTTATTTACTATATAATTCTTTTGGTGACTTCTTCACAGCCATTTTTTCTTAATCAAAATAACTGAAAAAATAGGGCCTAGAATGAATAAGACAAGCATGGAAATAACTCTGCCAATCAGAACTGCAGCGAGAGATTCAGCAGGACTTATTCCTAATGTTAAGGCAGAGAAAACAGTTATGGCTTCTTGAATGCCTAAGCCTGCTGGAGTTATTGCAATAATTATTGCAAGACTGCCTAACGAAGCTAAGAATAATGAAGATGTATAACTAATTTGAATTCCAAATACTTTAAATTGAAGATACAACATAAGTGCAGATAATAATAGTTGTGATAAAGATAATAAAGTGACAAGGAAAATAGTTTTTTTATTTTTTTTAATTAGATTCCATCCATTAACGACTCTAATAACTCTATTAATCAAAGAATATTTTGTTTCATTTAATGAAGGAGAGAAGAAAATTATTCCTAACATGGATATTGTTGCAGTTAAAAATATCCCTAAAATTATCAAGCTTATTTTACCTATAGAGTTATATATCAAATAACTAGTTATTAATCCGCTAATTCCTGCTATTAGAAAGATTAACACATATGAAGCAGCTATAGTTGATAAAAAATAAGTATATGGAAAATCATGTTTTTTATTAAGATAAAAAGCTTTTGCGACCATTCCTCCTCTAAAAGGAGTTATAAGATTATAAAATCCTGTGATAATTGCAAGCTGAAATCCTTCTAAAAATTTAAGATTTACATTAATCGGTTTTAGGATAAATACGTTTGCCAATCCTATGAAAAAATAATTTATTAGAAAAATTATAATGAGAGGTACAAGGAGATAAACATTTTTCAAGGAAAGTTGTTTAAATTCATGGAAATTATTATAGAGATAAAATAAAGCAAGGGCTAAGAGGACTATGAGAATTGCTATGGAGGCGAGAGTTTTATATGGTTGTGGCATTTTTTAAATGGTAAAAATTATAGACTTCTCCAGAGTATATTTTCTCTATTCTCCCAGAAGATTCTAAATTTTTATAATGAGTTACATCCTTATTAAAATAGAAAGGTACCCATCCATAATATTCTATTTCCCATCTTCTAATATTTTTATATGTGACGAAATAACAGATGTTATATTTCCTTGATATGTTTATAAATTCATCTTCAGAAGAAGTTAAAAAACTAATTGCATCTTCCTCTGAAAAATCAAGAATTATAAAAAAAATATTTTTATCAAACATATTCTGAGGAGAATAAAACCTAGCAAATATAAAACAATTAGTTTCGTTTATTACATTTTTAAATTTTTTAAAATCATCATATTGTATATCCCATAAATTTTTACTTTCTTGAAAATGAGAAATGAACGTAATAATAGATAAACTTAGAAAAATTATAAATAAAAATATTAAAACAATTTTCATATTTCTTAAAGAATTTTTTATAGATAAATACAGTCCTTGAGATGAAATTATTAAAGAAGGTATAATTGTAAAATAAATGTATCTCGAAAAAGGGGATACTATGGCAATTAATGTAGGTATTACAGGTAAAATCATCATTAAAAAAAACATTTCTAAATTTTTTCTATATACAATTATACTAATAAGTAAAAATGTTAAATAAAACGCGCTTATTATTTCAGTTGTATAAATGTTATAAAATTGTGTTAGATATTTAAAGTCAAAGACTCTATGATAATCCCAAAAATTAGAATTTACATAAGGTAAATACTTGATAATATAAAAATTTAAAGGATAATAATAAAAATATTTTATACCTCCAATTTTTAAATGCCATATGAACCATGGGAGAGTTATCATACATAAAATTAAATAATAAATTATTAAATTATTAAATTTATTATTTAATTTTTTATCTTTAAATATTATATAAAAAAAAGGTACTGTAAAAAAAATGAGGGCGGTTCCATAAATAAAAAGAGAAAACCCTGATAAAATTGATGATAAAATAAGAAAAGATTTATTTTTGATTTTGTAATACCTATCTAAAAAATAAAAACTTAAAAAATTAAATAGAAAAAGTAATGGATAAGGTGCTAAATATCTGCCTAAATCTAAGAAAGTGAAAGAAAAAAATATACTTAATAAAAAAAATGTTATAGATAAATTATTTTTAAAATATTTACATGCAACTAAAATTATCAATATTGAAGAAATGGTATTAAATAGTATAAAATTGAAATCAGAATTTAAAAGATAAAATATTGATAAAATATAAGTGGGAATAGGTGGGTGAAATTTAATTATTAAGTTTCTACTTCCCTCATTTAGAAGAAAACGGGAATTCCTAATTAAATTTCCATTATCTGAATGAAAAACATGTGAAGAATAGTTTATGTATATAATAAGAAATATTATAAAAATTAATAATATTACATTTAAATTTTTAATTAGAATCTCATTTTTTATTTTCATTTCACAGAATTGTTAGAACAAATAGTTATTAGTCCCACTCCTTTATTTGTATTGGTTAATAATAAATCAAGTAAAAATATCTTATTTATAGTTTTAAAAAAAATCTTTTTAATCATTGATTTTTTTGGTTTTATCGGTTTTATAGAACTATCTTTCATAAAATTTTTTTTTAAAAGCCAGTAAATTCTAAGAAGAGGAAATCCGTAACAAACCATATCATTTATTTTAAATCCATTTTTTTCTATTATCATTTTTAAATATTTTTTTGTATATCTTCTTTTATGATTAACAAGTTCATCAGACCTTGACCACAAATTTTGATCAAATGGCACACTTAATATCAATTTTCCATCTTTTTTTAAAAGATAATGAATTTTTTTTAACATTTTATCTTCATTTTCTATATGTTCAAGAACTTCACTCATAATTATGAGATCAAATTTCTTTTTAATATTAAAATGCATAAAATCGCCGCAATAGTAATTTAATTTTGGATATTTTTCTTTTAAATTTTCTATAGAAAAATTAGATAAATCAACTCCATAATATTTTGGATTATATTTAATTAATAAATCAATATAATAACCATTGCCACATCCTATATCTAATACTAAAAAATTATTTTTAATTGAATTCTTTATTAGTTTTTTAATTAATTTCTGTCTTATTAAAAAAGTTGGAGAACCAATTTCATAAGATTCTTGCCAAATTTTATTTAAGGTTTCATAATTCTCTTCTTTTTTCATATTAATATCTCCTTATATCTATTTTTTATTATACTCCAATCATAATTATTCTTTATTAAAATGAATGTATCTTTTCCAGATTTAATTGACTTTCTATTTTGAATTAATTCAATTAATTCTCTTGCTAATTCCTTTGAAGATTTTTGATTTACAATATAACCATTTATTCCATCTTGAATAATATTTTCAATTCCATCAATTCTCGTTGTAATGATCGAATTTCCGCAAGCCATTGCTTCAAGAAAGACCGTAGGAAATCCTTCTCTATCTCCATCTTTTGTCGTTATTGATGGAGCAATAAAAATATCTGCTGTCGCATAATATCTTGGAAGTTCTTTATTTGGAATTGCCCCAGTAAAAATAATACTATTTTCCATTTTCAACTTTTTAGTTAAATCCTTTAATTCACTCTCTAATTCTCCTTTCCCAATAATCATTAACTTTACCTTAGGAGATTTTTTAACAACTTCTGACATAGCTTCAATTAGATATCTAACACCCTTCTTTTCAGATAATCTACCAACAAATAATAAAAAAGAGTCTTCAATTTTATATTTCTCCTTAATTAATAAATCCTTTTTTTTGGGATTGAAAAGCTCAGTATCAATACCATTTGGAATATAAACAACTTTATCTTTATCATTCGCAACCCTTTTCATTTCATCCAAGAAAACCATATTAACGCTTGTAGATTTTTTTGAGTTGTTTAGAATGAAAGAATAAACCTTTTTTAGTAAATTAGTTAAAAAGCCTTGCTTCTTGAAAACAAACATATCTCCCCCCCAACTTGTCACAATATATCTCACTCCTGTAATCTTTTTGTTTAATGCTGCAACAAACCCCTGTGGAATTATCCAGTGAGCATGAATTATATCGGGCTTAATTTTTTTTGTTAATCTATACAAAGCTAGAAATTCTCCAATGAGAAAAAAAGGAACTTGAAAATAAAACCATTTATTTTTTTGCAATGTTGGTAATATTGCAGTATTCCCAGCAAGTTTTTGGTATTTTGTGAGAAAATACTTAAAACGATATACTTTCATATTATCCAAAATCTCAAAGGATTTAGCACCAGGATAATGTGGCGCGAGGACGTAGACATCAAACTCATCAGTTAATCTTTTTGATAATTCAAAAACAAAATGAGGAATAGTATCATTTTTCCATCTTGGAAATGTTGAGGTTACTACTAAAAGCTTCTTTTTCTTTTTTACCTCATTTATCATATTATAATGAGGTAAATTGAGTATATTTAATCTTTCATTCAGATTAATTATCATTTTATGAATATTGTTTTTTGATGTATATTTTGGAATTTTATGAAATGAAATAAATTCAAAAATATAGATTAATTTTTATATGTATTTTATTTTATTGTTTTATGGATTATGTTTTTGAAGTAATTGACAAAACAGGAAGGAAAATTAGATTGACAAAAAAGCAGTGGAGTCATATAACAATGAAACATCCTCAAGTTGCAATAAATAAAGAACACATTATTGAAACTTTAAAAAAACCTCTGAAAATAATTCTGCCTTATGATGGTGATAAATACTACTACTACAATTATTATAAACAAAAGGAGGGCCCAAAAAAATATTTAAAAGTAATAGTTAAATACTTAAATGGTGATGGATTTATTATTACAGCTTTGTTTGAGAAAACTATAAAATGGTAAATGAAATATATGAAATTTATTATGATGAAGAAGGAGATTTTTTAGAGATAACATTTGGTATTCCCCCAGAAACTGAATATTCTGATGAAATAGAACCAGGAATATTTATAACTAAAGATGAAAAAACAAACGAAATAAAAGGTGTTGGGATCATAGATTTTAAGAAAAGATATAAAATACTTAAAGAAACTCTAAATAAGTTAAATATCAATTTCCCTTTGAATATTAGTTAAAAAAAGGAAATTGGAAATAGAAAAATTTATTTTTTCTTAATGTTGGAAGAATTGCCGTATTTCCTGCTAATTTTTCATATTTTTTTAAAAAATAATGAAAGCGATACGCTTTCATATTATCCAAAATCTCAAAGGATTTAGCACCAGGATAATGTTGGGCTAAATCATATACATTAAATTCATCGGTTAATCTCCTGGACAATTCATATACAAAAGGAAGAATTGTATCATTCTTCCATATTGGAAATGTTGATGCCACTACTAAAAGTCTTTTTTTATTTTTTACCTCATTTTTCATGATATAAAAAGGTTTGAGAAGTATATTTAATTATATCTAATTTCTTTTATATATATTTTATTTAAGAAATTGGATAGACAGAAATTTTCAATTTAAATTAAAAATTTCTGTATTGTTTCGTTTTGATTGTTATTTGATAATTGTTATATTGTGGTTGTTAGAATATATCATAATTTTGGTTGTTATTAATGCGGCAAATAAATATTTATATATACCTATATATTAGTATATATACAATGGCAAAACCAATAATGATAAGCGATGAGCTTTATAACTTGCTAAAAAAAGATGAAGAAAGACAGAAGCTTTACAGCTCTTATAAAAAGTAAACTTAAGCTAAGGCAAAAAATTAATAGCGATTATTTAATAAAGAAATTTTATGGTTCATTGCCTCATTTTAATGATACTTATTTAAAAAATCTTGATAAAGGGTGGAAAAAATGGAAGATATAATATGTTTAGATACAACAGAATTAATTGATATAATGAAAGGAAAAGCAAATATTGATGAATTTAAGGATAAAATATTAGTTACAACACAAATAAACGCGTTTGAATTAGCATGCGGAGGTGAAAGTGATCATGACATCTTGGTTATTGAAGAATTAATTAATAGCTTTCCTAAAAAAACAATAAAAACAAATGATGCACTATTAGCTGGAAAAATAAGTAGAGAATTAAGGCATAAAGGAATTGGATTAGGCCTCGAGGACCTAGAGATCTTTTACTAGGAAGCATCTGCATTAATAGAAAAATTCCCTTAAAGACTACGAATAAAAAACATTTTGAGCGATTTAAGGAATATGGATTGGAGTTATGTTGAAAATATTCGCATTTTATTTTTTCACCCTCTTAATTTAACATAATTGGTGCCATTTTTATTAGCTGCGCTCTTGTTCCTATGATTATATGTATCATTTTGCTAATTCATCGGTTAATCTCCTGGACAATTCATATACAAAAGTAGGAATAGTATCATCCTTCCATGTCAAGAACTGCTGTTCTTGATCATGCTCAAGAATCATTGATTCTTGACATCTAGGAAATGTTGATGTTACTACTAACAATCGCTTTTTTGAGGTTATTTTATTTTTCATTTTTAATCGAAAGTTTTATATATTATCATATATTGTTATTTTTGTAAGCGAACCGACTCCGTAAAACGTTTGATTATTCAAACTGACCAACGCTTTATGCGGATGATTGGTTGGGAAGGTCGCTCATCGCTTACTTAGTTTCTAAATTTAATTCCCCCCAGTATTGTTTAATTAATATATATGTAATTTTTACAACGTTCAACTTTTTTCCTTTTAATTGTTTATAAGGTTTTAATGCTCTTCTTCTGTAAATTCTCGCATAATTATCTGCTAATGATCCAATGTTCCTTCCTAATCTCTTCCTAAATTCACTTATATTTATTATATCAAAATTATAATCTCGGAGTAATTTTTTAAGATTATTTTTCACTATAATAAAATCTTCATCATTGCAAATAATTAAAGTTTTTATTCTATTTTGAATTTCTTTAATAAGTAGATAAATACAGATAGCATAGATTTTAGCTGAATCATTGTAAATATTTTTTTTATAAAGTTCCTTTTTAATTAATTTGATAAGATTTCCTTTTAATGCGCAACCATAATGTTCTTTCATTTTTGTTCCCACAATTGCAATTCCCACTGTTTTTCCCTCATAAATTCTACCGCTCATATCAACATGATAATCATCTTTCTCCATTTCATTTTTCATTTTGCTTATTGTTTAGAGCGAAAGTTTTATTTATTATTATATTCTTTATTATTTGTAGGTGGACTGAACCCTGTAAAATCTTTGTGTGATGCAAAGTATCCAACATGTATGTGTGTAAAAGGTTTGGGCAGATCACTCTCCACTTACATTTTTTTTCTTTTTCACATACTCCTTATACCTTTTATCAATTTCTATCGCATTTTTTATTATTTTGTTTTCATCAAAAAAATTGTTTATTATGTCGGTATCTTTTGGTAGACATTTTCCATTTATTCCATTTTTAGCTTCCTTTACATTAATATTCCATTTTGTGTTCATTGCTTTTCTCAACTTATTAAAATCTATGCCTTTTTCTTCGCACAGCATCTTTATCTCTTCTGCTATTGCTATCTCAAGGAATCTATAAGCATTTTCCATTGGCTTAGAAAGTTCTGCTATTTCAGGAGTTGTTACATGAATTAAGTTAAGAGGCATGAAATATTTGTAAAAATTAATTGCCCGTTTTATTGATAGTTTATCCCCGCCAATAACTCTATTAAGATTAAAAATGTGGTGTTCTTTGTCTTGAGGATTAAATCTATGAGGAAATAACACAATATCAAATCGATAATTGTTTTTCTTTTTCCATTCTTGTATTGTTTTATAAGTTCCTGGTTCAACTGTGGATTCTATAACAATTAAGGGATTGTTAGTACAATTAATTTTTTTTATTACCTCCATAACTTGTTCTGTTAGATAAACAGCGATAATATAAACATCACTTATTGGAATTTCATTTCCTACATTATAACCCTCTGAAGATAGTTTGCTTAGGATTTTAGGATTTATATCTACACCAAAAACATCTTTTCTTTTTTTGTTTGTCTCTTTAAGAGTATCTGAACCTATTTCTCCCAAGCCAATTATCGTTACTTTATTGTTGACTAAACCTTCTTTTTTTTGTTTCATCTCTTTTATAAGTTATTTCATTAATATAAAATTATCTAGAAATCATTTAAATGCTATAGTATTGTTTAATTCATAGTTCGAAATCCATATTTTTGATTATATAATTTATAATTGCTGTTATAATGAATTAAATAATAAATAATATGAATATAAGGTAATCAAGATTATACATAATAAAAAATTATTAGCAATAAATTATAATAAAGAAAATTTATGGATCCTATTTTTATCGTATTCCATCTACCTCTTCCTTTTTTAATTTGTATAAAATTTCTTCTTGGTTTATCTTAATTGTTTTAAGCATATCTGCAAGCAATGCTAATACCCCTAAAGATAATCCAAATATCACGAAGAATACAGAAACATTAAACAACATTCTTATAGGAGTTGTAACAAAATGAGTTAGCCAATATATAAAGGAAATAATTCCCCCTATAACACCTAAAACAAAAATAATCAATCCAGGTAATCCAAAAAATGTTAATGGTTGAGTATCTCTTGTTGCTTTAGCGATAATAGCTAGTGATTTAAGACCATAGTTACTAAATAGTTTGTTGGAAATATGCGATTTCCTATCCCTGTGATAAACTACTTCTAATGGCATCTCTTTGATTCTCATTCCTTTTTCTGCCAAGTCAATAAAAACTTCTTGGGTATAGGTAAATTTTCCATTTAAATTCATTCTTAATGCAGCTTCTTTGTTATAGGCACGAAATCCACATTGAGTATCGCTAAACTTTTTTCCTGTAATCCTTGAAATTAAATTCGTAAATCTTTTATTGCCCCATTTTTTTAACATTGGCATGTTTTTAGTTAGCCCAGGATTAATAAATCTTGAACAAGTTACCATATCTGCCTCTCCTTTAAGAATAGGCTGAATTAAAACAGGGATATCTTTCGGATTAAACTGTCCGTCTCCATCTATATTAACAATAATATCACCACCTTTCTTTAATGAGATTTCTATGCCTTTTTGGAAATTTTTCCCTAAGCCTTTATTAACAGTGCTCTTATAAATATAGTCTGCACCTGATTTTTTTGCCTCTTCAAAGGTTTTGTCTGTTGAGCCGTCATCAATGACTAATACTTTTACCTCATTAATGTTTGGTATCCTTCTCGGAATATTTTTTATGACTTGAGCTATTGTTGATTCTTCATTATAAGCAGGTATCTGGACAATAAGTTTTAACTGTTTATCTTTCATCTTATTTTTATAAGACAAGCCATTCATATAAACGTATCTATCAATTTATTTTAAAGAACTTTTATGATTGAATAATATATTCTAAAAGATATATTTTGAATTGACAGCATCTTTAGATTTTTATTTGTCAAAAATTCTAGAAGCGAAAATTAGCTAAAACTTTTTTTTGAAGCAGCTTTAAATAAATTAATATTTAGGTTTCTCTTCTACTTTTTCCTTTTGTTTTTTTCTTGTAATAATTTTCTCTTAATGCTTCAAGAATAATATTTTGAACATTTGGATAAAAAAATCTGTTTTTTCTTCTTTAAGCTTTTGAAAAAGCTTGAAAGGGATAACTAAGTTAATCCTCTCACTATTTTTTTCTATTTTTTTGACCATTTTTACTCTGAGTTTTAAAACACCTATAAACATCTAAAAACATCAGCACTTTTAAGCCTTTTTATACAAGTTAATGCCCTAACGGGCAACTCCGTTAGGTAAATTAATCCAAGAGCTAATCTTCGACATATCTTTAGGAGGAGGTTTCTTGCTGTAAACAACAAATTCCATTTTTTGATGACAATTTGGACAA
>Ga0209541_10001093_pt1 | contig 54091 bp, 48 predicted proteins | sample RifCSPlowO2_01_FD_184027 | JGI IMG/M metagenome (GOLD analysis project Ga0209541, IMG submission 184027) | Groundwater microbial communities from Rifle, Colorado - Rifle CSP2_plank lowO2_0.1 (SPAdes) (version 2) | ecosystem: Environmental > Aquatic > Deep subsurface > Groundwater | place... | reverse complement strand
AATTACGATCAAAGCGAAAAATCTTGACGGTGAAGAAAAAAAGTTTGAAGCTGATGGATTGGTCTCTCGCGTTATTCAACATGAGGTCGATCATTTGGACGGGATATTATTTACCAGTAAAATTATTAGGCGGACTGATCCGAAGCCGCAAGAAAAAATGTGATGCCTAAGAAAATTATCTTTGTTGGTACAACTGAATTTGGCATCCCAACGTTAGAAAAGCTCATGAAGGATTACGAGCTTGTCTTAATCATAACGCAGCCTGATAAACCAGCTGGTCGTGATAAGAAACTGACTCCTCCGCCGATCAAAACTTGGGCTGAGAAAAATAACATTAAAGTTCTTCAGCCTCAAAAAATTCTAGATTCTAAATTACAGATTTTAGATCCCCAGCCTGATTTGATGATTGTAGCCGCTTACGGGCAAATAATTCCGAAAGAAATACTAGATCTTCCCAAATTCGGCTCGATCAATATTCATGGCTCAATTTTACCTAAATACCGAGGTGCTTCGCCTATTCAAGCTGCCATTGCCAACGGCGACGCCGAAACAGGAATCACCCTGATTCAAATGGATGAAAAGATGGATCATGGGCCTCTGATCGCGGCTAAGACAATCAATATTAACAGTAACGATAATTACATGACACTTCACAAAAAATTGTCGGATACTGCGGCGGATTTGGTTGCCGAAACTTTACCCAAGTGGGTTTCAGGTGAAATCAAACCATACGAACAAAATCATGAAAAAGCTACTTTTGTCCATTTGCTATCAAAAAATGACAGCAAGATCAATTGGTCAAGACCCTCAATCGAGATTGACCGCCAAATCCGCGCTTTTAATCCGGAGCCTGGCACTTGGACGACGCTTGCCAATAAACATCTTAAAATTCTGGCAGCTGAAATTATTGCTGATCATAAAATAGAATTGCCGGGCAAGCTCTACGTCGCCAATGGCGAGCTGGCGGTAAAATGTTTGGATAGCGGTCTGCTTTTGAAAAAAGTCAAACCGGAAGGCAAAAATGAAATGACCGGCAAGGATTTCCTCAACGGTCTGAAGAATCTAAACAATAAAATATTTATTTAAGCAATCGAGCGGCCGCCATCCACAAATAAGACTTGACCAGTCACAAAATCGGCTTCCAGTAAATACAAGACGGTTTTAGAAATTTCTTCCGCCCCGCCCCATTTTTGAAGCGGGGTGCTTTTTAACACCTCAGCGTTATCCTCATCCGAAAAATCCGCGGGCTTGAGGATCGGCCCTGGTGCAATACAGTTAACCAAAATATTCGGCGCCAGCTCCTTCGCCAAAGACTTAGTTAGCCCTTGTATCGCTGATTTCGCGACATTATAAGGCAAGTAATCTTTATAGGGTTGAGTCATGACTGACCAGTCAGAGATCAGAATAATTTTACCTTGCTTCATTTCATCAGCCACTGTTTTGGCCACCAAAAATGCGCTCTTGGCAATCACATTCATATTCTCATCCCAATCTTTCTCTGAAAGACTGGACCAGGGAGTGGCTTTGTATATTGCAGCCATGTGAATCAAGCCATCAATGTGGCCATAGTGTTTTTTTGTTTTAGAAACAACATCGGCAACTTGTTTGGAATCTGTCAGATCAGCCCGGATATACAAAACACTCTCACCAAGCTCAGGCTTAGTCGTCATGTAAGTGACAGCTATCTTAACGCCTTTATCAATTAAGGCCTTTGCTACATCCTGGCCAATTCTCGCCACACCGGTCAAAATCAATGCTTTATCTTTAATAGTCATTTTTCTAATTACTTATTACTCTTTACTAATTACTATCACCAGTGTAACTAATTTTATAAATCACCCCGGCTTTGTCGTCAGACACAAACATTGTCCCTCCTGACTGGATCAAAATATCCACCGGCCGGCCGAGGGCGGAATTTCCTTGCAACCACCCTGTCACAAAATCCTCTGTGCCTTCGTAATTGCCTTGAGCGTCTAGTTTGATTCGAACCAACTTGTAACCCGTAGGCACAGACCGGTTCCAGGAACCATGAAAAGCGACGATGAGGTCATACCAGAAATCTTCTGGCCAACCTTCTTCTGGAACAAACGCCAATCCTAAAGGCGCCGAATGAGCCTGCATTTCTACGACTGGTGGAGTCTTATCAAGGCAAGGATCTTGTATGTAGACATTTTTATCGAAGTTTGTATCATGAATATTTTTTCCGAAGCAGTTGGGCCAGCCGTAATTTTTGCCTTCTTCCAAAATATTGATTTCGTCAGGCGGTATATCATCTCCCAACAAATCGCGGCCCATGTCTGTCCCCCACATCCGACCATCAACATAACTCCAATCAAAAAAGACGGTGTTACGAAGACCTGAAGCGAATTTTTTAAAATCACTGCCGTCACGATTTAGGGTATAAATCGCCGCCCTTCTTTCATCTTTTTCGACACAGACGTTGCAAGATGAACCAATCGAGACATATAGTCGATCGTCTGGACCAAATTTTAATGTTCTCGTGAAATGCCCGCCACCCTGGGTTGGCAAATCAGCGATTTTCTGAGGATCGGCGTCAGAGTAAACCGGTATTTTGGAAATTTTACCTCCCTCAGCATAATAAAGTATGAATGGTTCTTTATAATCAAAAACTAGTCCGTGGGGATTATCCAGGTTGCGTAAAATACCGTCGCGCACGATCGGCACTATCTGATCTTTGATTTCAATGTAAGATATTTTTCCTAGACTTGTTTGTGAGACCCACATATTGCCGAAGCCATCAAAGGCCATGACTCTCGCGCCTGGCAATCCTTTAGCGAAAATCTCGATTTTGAAATTGTCAGGTAATTTGAGGGGAAAATCTGTGGCATTTTCTGAAGGGATAGTAGTGATATCCTCTGGGGGATTATTTATAGCCGGGCCGATCCCTCGGAGATTTTGATAATAAAAATAAAGGCCATACAGGATAGCGACTCCAACGAGGACAACAAGTAAATTTTTTATAAACTGCTTCATGTTTAGAATATATATTCTTTTTGGAGCTCCAAGACTTTAAAATCTATGCCGATTTTTGGTAAGAAAATCTCAGGGATTTTATGATGACCGGTGAATAAGTTGGAATTAATTAAAGCGTCATGTACCGGAAAAGCAAATTTCGGCTTAATTTGCTTAGCGTAATCTACCGCATCGGAAATTTTTAGCCACAGACCCGCTACCGGCAAGGCCAAAATTTCCACCGACAGTTTAGGGTTATACAAGGCATCACCGGGGTAAAACAGCCGATCTCCAAAACGCGCAATCCTTTTTCTTCGATTAATAAGCAACAATGCCCTAGTCTCGTTATCTTCATATTTTTGCAAGTTCCAATTTAACTTTCTGGCCAAACCAGGTACGAGCATTTTTGGCAAAATCTAAGCTTAATTTGGTTACGTATATCTTCCGTTGCCGCTTTTTGGTCAGTTTCTTGTCAATTTTTGGGTGTCTATTTAAATAATCCAAGAGTTTAATGGGAACGACCTTGTCCTGGCTGATTAATTTTATTCCCTTTCCTAAACTTTGCGCAAATTTGTCACCAATTATGGCGTAGTGGGTACAACCTAAGATCAAATTCTTTACCTTTTTATTTTCAATAATCGCCGAGTATTTTCTAACGGCCTTTTCTAATTTGGCGAGTTGGTTTGTTTCCAAAAGTGGGACGAGTTCCGGGGCGGGTATTTCCGAGATTTTAAGCGCAGAGTTAAGTTTTCGAAGTTCCCTCGTATAAGCCTTGGCTTTGACTGTTGCATTAGTGGCGATGACGCAGGTATCCCCCGCTTTAATTAATTCCACGGTTGGGCGTATTACACCCAAAACCCTTCGATCTTGATAATACTTAGGTAAAAAATTTTGTTGAATTTTGCGAAGCGCTTGGGCGGAGGAAGTATTGCAAGCAACAATTACCAACTGGCAGCCTTGGCGGAACAAAAAATCCACGCCTTTCGAAGTAAGTTCAAGAATTTGACGTTGGTTTTTCTCGCCATAGGGCAGATTTTTCGTGTCGCCCAAATAAACATAATCATATTTTGATAAATCTTTGCTCATGACCATACTACTGAGCAAATATAACCCGCCTAATCCTGAGTCAAATACGCCAATTTTCATCCCGTTTAGAAATTTTGATTAGTTAATTATGCGATTTAATTATATTATTCCCGTTGAATTTTATTTCACTGGCAAAGGTGCTTATGAGTATTTCTAACGGGATTCATATTTGGTCGATCTTGGCTGCCAAGATAAAATCATTCTCAGATAATCCACCGACAGCATGGGTCATAAGTTCGATGATGACTTTTTTGTAAGAAATATATAAATTGGGATGATGATCTTCAGCCTGGGCGATTAGCGCGATTTGGTTAGCAAAGCCCATGGACCCAACAAAGTTCTTAAATTTGAATTCCTTTAGTATTTTTTTGTCGTCAATTGACCTCCAACCACGCGAAAGTTTGGGAAGAAACTTAGCGACTTCTGCTTTAGAAAACGCCGGCATTCCACCTTCGCAGGGTATACATTTTTTATCTGCAAGTTTCATAATTTATTCTTCCTTGTAAGTAAACAACCCAACAAGTCTCGATTGGGCAACGATATGTCCTTCCATGGCCTTCTCCAAACTTGCTTTACCTTCGATTTCAGTTTCAGTCAGGTTTTGATCCAGGGCGTATAACTTAAAAAAATAACGATGCGTGCCGGACGGCGGGCACGGCGCGGTGTACGAAGCTCGACCAAGACTATTCGGGGCCATCTTTCCTGGCGGAGTAGCGTGTTCTTCAATTCCTTTGGTGTTTGGCGGCATATTATAAATTACCCAATGAACAAAGGTTCCGATTGGTGCGTCTGGATCATCCATAATCAAAGCTAGGCTTGAAGCGTTGGCGGGTACATCAAGAAATTCCAAAGGAGGACTGACACTACCTCCCCGGCAGCTATAAATTTCAGGTATTTGAGAATTATTAGTAAAGACAGAGCTCAAAATCGTCATATTTCCAACTTTTTTAAAATCTTCCTCGGCTTTTTGAGTTTTTTGATAATATCTAAAACCCCAGTAAGCCCCCACGATCATTACTACGAGGATTAAGATGATTCGTTTCATTTACATCAAACTTAGATTAAACCTCTGGTTGGTCTTTTTGGCCCATTACCCCTTCGTGTCGTCCATCGGAGCAGGGACACGAAACCAGGGGTTGTCCTTGCAGCTTGCATCCTTGAGTATCGCACTCTTTCGGATGATTGGAAACACCGCCGCAACTTGGGCAGACATAATGTTTATCCATATTGACTCCTTATTTAATTTCAAAAATTAATGTAACATTAACCGTTATATCTTGACTCCCCACTGAAACATCCGCATCACCACCTCCGCCCTTGCCTTCTAGCGCGTAAGGCACCGGATAAGGCGGGTATCCGGAGTCTTCTGAAATGCTGACAATTCTGCCGATTCTTAAGCCAGTCGCGTCGCCTAATTCTTGCGCTTTCTGTTTAGCTTTTTCGATAGCTTGCTTCCGCGCCTCCTGCTTTAATCCGTCTGGATCTTCGAAACTGAAATATACTCCCTGCAACTGGTTACTGCCGCTCGTTAGGGCTGAATCTAAAACTTGGTTAAGAGTTTCGGCTGATTCATCAACGTTATGAATTTTTATCGTAAGGGTTTGATTGGCCTCATAACCATTGATGTCGTTGCGGCCATTGGTGTAATCAAGGGTCGGATAAATGCTGAAGTTCGAAGTGACTATGTCTGCGTCCGCCACGCCGAGTTTTTTAATAGCCTCAAGGATTTGACTGACTTTTTTATTGTTATCGTCCTGAGCCAATTTAGCAGTTTGGGCTCGACTGATCACCCCCACGGTAGTGGTGGCCAAATCAGGCTTGGACGAAACTCTGCCTTCCGCAGTCATCGTGATCGTATTGTCTGGTTTTTTGTTAGCTAAAATTTTAAATACCGAGGAACCCTTGTCTAGGACAGCGAGTCCTAAAAATAAAATAACCAAAACCGCGATAACGTTTAGATAATTTTTGCTAACGAAACTTTCGTTGGTATTCATAATTGTTTTAAGTTAATAACAGACCTTAATTATAGCAAATCTATTCAGAATTCAAAATTTCGTCAGGGACCAGCCATTGGCAGCTAGATTTATCCTTCTTAATCCTTTCAATCTCTGAAAGTAGTTGCGGCTGTTGAGAGCTAATATACTGGGCTAACTGATCAAACTTAATTTGCTCATAACCAAAACTATCAACCAGATATATTTTACGATACTTCGCCGTTATATCTTCGTTCGTAGGATTAAGAAAATACATTTCTAGCAAAGTTTTGGATTCGGCGCCGGTCAAAAAAATTATATAATATCGCGCCCAGCAGTCATTGTCCGAAACTTTAACGATTGTTAAATCTCTCTGGTCAACTCCCGCTAGCCGCATTGACTCGCCCACTTGGTAAAATTGCTCGAGCTTGGATGAATAATTGTAGGCCCAAGCTCGGCTAAACTTAAAAGCGTCAAAAAGTTTACTCGCGGCCAGGCCCGTGCCAAGCACGGATATCAACAGGGCCACTGGCATAATTTTTTTAACCAAGTTAAGGCTGATTAGTTTTTCCAAGAGTTTATTTGTAAGCGGAGCAAAAATTAAAAGGACTGCAAACAGACTGAATAAGTAGCTTTGATAAATAAAATTCGGGATTTTCGACTCTATCAGAGATACGGCAATTAAATTCCACAAAAACCAACCTAGAGATAGCACCAACAAAATTTTCAACTTTCGATCCATCTTAGCAAACTTCCAAGTTAGTGCGGTTAAAATTAACCCTAAATAATATATCCAGGTGAACTTGAACAAATATCTATTCGGTAGATAATCAGTCAAATAATAATAGAACGGCCTCCCCCACCCTTCGTAGTTTTTCGCGTGGAAAAAAGCAATTCCTAATTCCCTGCTAAATGTTTCTGGCGAGGAAAAATATTGCGGTATATAATAGATTGCCAGCAACCCCAAAAATGACAACGAAGAAAGCCAAAACATTTTTCCAAACTTTTTATAGTCCCACAGAAGAGTTACGAAAAAGATTGCTGCCGGGATCGCGCCCAGTAGATTTTTTGCCATAATCGGCAGTGAAACCAAAGCCGCGATCGCGCAAACCTTCCGGATTGGATATTGTAATCTCGTGAATTTTTCAAAATTCCAATACCAAAGCAACCCCCCGAATGCGCCGACACTGGTAAAAGCGAGAACGATATCTGATACGCCAAACGCGTAACCAGTCACTAACTCGTGAGTAAACGGGGTATTGACCCAAAAAATGGCGGCAATGGTCGCCAAAAAAGCTGTCGCAAGATTTTTCGAAAATAAATAAACCACTGCGATAAACAAAAGCCCGGTCAGTAAAACCAAAACAGCAAAGGATAACCTTTTAACTTCAATAGTGACCTGCCCATCCAACTGGAAAAATATATAGGGTACATAAGCAAACAGGGGTGGAATGTGCTGCCAGAACGGACCTTCCATCCAATTACCCGGCTTTTCTTCCAGTGGGTTAATACGCACCATTGGAGGAAAAAATTTCCTTGTAGTATTGGCGGCCACAGCGGAATTAGACAGCTCATCGTGTCCGTGAATAGTTTTTTCAAAAATTAACGGCAGATCAATTTTTGTATTGCGAACAAACCAGGCAGTAAACAGCAAACAAAGAATCAGAAAGCCGATTGTTCTGATTTTCATTACAGTGTTTTTAGTAAGGTCCAAGTTGTGATGATGGAAACAAAAGTCAAAACGACGCACACTATCGTCGCCAAATTTCGATCGTCTTTATCTGAGATATAAAATTTTAACGCGAAAAGGAAACCAAAAGGCGGAAAAATCAATGAAATTAGATACGCCCAGCGTTTTTCTTTATCAGAAATAAAATTAGTTGGTTGTTTCTGTAAAGCCTGGACCATCAGGCTTGCCACGTCGATTTGTTTATCTTCGCTGGCAAGCTTACGGTAACTTTCTAATTGCTCGGTCAGTTTGTCGTCATCCATGTTAGCCATGTCGTTTTGAAAAAATTAATTTTCTCATCTCCTCTGTCACAATTATACTAAAAGCAATAAGAATTACCAATAACCATTCCGTTCCTGTCAACGATTTTGTTTTCAGAAACTGCTGCATAAAAGGATGGTATACGGCGAACAGCTGCAGGATGATTACTATTAACGTCGCTCCTACCAAATATTTGTTCGAGAAAAAATTTAACCCAAAAATTGATTTAGTCTCACTGCGGCAATTCCACGCATTAAACCACTGAAAGACGGCCATAGCAGTCAGGGTAATTGTCATGGCTTTGACAAGATCGAGGTGATAATAAAAATTAAAAAGTAACAAAGAGCCAACGGCCATGGGTATCGCCATCGTCAACATTCTCTGAAAGGAAAGCGCGTCAAGAAACGAATTACTCGATCGTTTGGAGGACAATAATCCTGCTTCTTTGGGCTCCATCGCCAAGGCCACATCCAAAAATCCATCCGTAATAAAATTTAACCAAATAATCTGAGAGGCTAAAATCGGCAAAGGAAAACCTAAAAATAGAGAGCCGGCGATAATCAATACTTCTCCGGCACTGGTGGAAAAAAGATATAGAACTACCTTGCGAATCGTGTTGAATATACTTCTTCCTTCTTCGATTGCCGAAACCACACTGCCAAAATTGTCATCCAGCAGCACTATGTCGGCAGCTTCCTTGGCCACCTCAGTTCCAATTTTACCCATAGCGATGCCTAAATCAGCTGCAACCAGCGATGGTGCGTCATTCACGCCGTCGCCGGTCATGGCGATAATGTCGCCGCTAGATTTGTAAGCGCGGATGATTTTCAGCTTGTGGTCAGGGCTAACCCTCGCAAAAACAGTAATCCGAGGCAGGCGGTTCACTAATTGCTCGTCTGACAATTGCTCTATTTCACTCCCAGTAAGTACCTGATCCCCTGCTGAATAGATCTTAGCTTCAGCTGCCACAGCCAAAGCAGTGGCTCGATGATCGCCTGTTATCATGACCGTTTTTATTCCTGCGCCCTGAGCTTTTTTTACAGCATCCTTAACTTCAGGTCTTAGGGCGTCGATCATACCGGCGAAACCAAGAAGTGTTAATCCCATCACATCATCTGGAGTGATTTCACTTTTTTTGGTTTTTTTAAAAGAAACCGCCACCACCCTTAATCCTTCCGCTGCAAGTTTATTGAGTGAGTCTCCCAAAACTTTCTTTTCATTTTTATTATGGATCGACAAATCAATAATTGTTTCTGGCGCACCTATGACGTTTATCTTATATTCATGCGGTCCCTTTCTTAGGACAGCATGATATTTGGTTTTTGAAGAAAAAAGTATTTCAGCCAATTTTGGGTTGTTTTGCTCAAATTCCTGCTTTTTGATCCCAATTTTTTCAGCTAGAACCGCAACCGCAGCCTCTGTCGGGTCGCCGGAGATCTGCCAGGCCTGTTTTTCTTGATTAAATTTTGCCACGGCTGTCGCGCAACCAGCGATGGTTTCAGCAAAATTGACCAAGTCGTGATCATTCAAAGACTCGATAATCCGACCACCTTGTCGAATCTGACCTTCTGGCGCATAGCCCGTACCCTCAATCTGATAAATTTTATCAGCAATTAATACTTTCTGAACCACCATTTCGTTTTTAGTAATGGTGCCGGTTTTATCAAGCGCGATCACCGACGCCTGGCCCAATGATTCTACCGCTTGTAATTTTTTGACCAATGCATTCTGCCTGCCCATGCGCCAAACCCCAGTAGCCAAAATTAGCGTTAAGACTATCGGCAGACCCTCCGGAATTAAGGAAACACTCAGAGAAACCACGGTTGTGAACATTTCTCTAGCAGGTTTGCCAGAATAAATCCCGACGAAAAATAGTAAAGTCACAATTGATGTGACTGTGATAATAATCACGCGTGACAACATGCGAACATCTGCTTTTAGAGGATCTTCCGATTGAATCGTTGATATTTTTTTTGAAATCGATCCAATTACCGACTCAATACCTGTTGCTACTACGACCGCTAACCCGCCTCCAGAGACGACATTCGTCCCTTTGAAGACCATATTTTTCATATCGGCATTGGTTATATTTGCTTGCGCAATTTGTTCGGTAAATTTATAGACCGGTACGGATTCGCCAGTTAGGGGAGATTCGTCCAAGGTCAGGGTGTTTGATAAAATTACTCTGGCATCCGCCGCTACTTTATCTCCTTCCTGCAAAACTAAAATATCACCCGTAACCACCTCAAAATCATCGATAATTTTTTCAACGCCTTCACGAAGAACCAAGGCTTTGGTTCGAATCAGATGGTTTAATGAAGCCAGCGTATTTTGGGCCTTTCCCTCCTGGATCGTTCCGACCACGGCATTAAACAACAAAACGAATAGGATAATTATTGCGTCAGTTCGCTCTTGGATCAAAAAAACTATAATACTAGCGATTAGTAAAATATAGATGAGGGGGCTTTGAAATTGCCTAAAAAAAATCGCCCATAAACTATCCAGCCTGGCTTCAGGTAGACGGTTTTCCCCGTATTTTCTTTGGTTTATCGATACCTGCTGGTTGGATAGGCCCGACAATGTTATTCCGAAATACTCCAGTACTTGTTTTGTAGAGAGCGTGTGCCAGGATTGAGTCATTGTTTTTGTTTATGAAATAATCTTTTTATAGGCGCTCAAATAACCCTTCGTCATCTGGACGGCAGAAAAATTCTCCCTCGCATAGTTTGAGCACGCTGCACGATTAATCCTGTCGATTTGATCAATGCTCTGGATTATTTTCTCCTCATTGTCGCAAATAAACCCGGTTTCACCATGCTTAATTAATTCGGGCACCGAACCTCGATTCGTCGCAATTACCGGTGTGCCGCAAACCAAACTTTCTACGAAAAAAAGTCCGAAAGGCTCTTCCCACTGGATTAGGGCGAGCAAGGCTTTGGCGTTACTCAAAAGTTCGACTTTCCCCTGATGATCAACTTCGCCAATAAACTTAATTTGCTTGCCGTCTACCAAGGGTTGAATTTGTTCTTCGAAGTAACGTCTATCTACCGCGTCTACTTTAGCTGCCATGATTAATTTCACATTGGCCGCTTTCGCAGCCATGATCGCCTGAAGTGGCCCTTTTTCTGGCGACATCCTGCCCAAAAAAGCAAAATAATCGCCTTGGGGCTTTTCTACAAACGGAAACCTATCAATTTCTATGCCATTGTAAACATTGGCGACAAAATTTAACTCCGGCATGGGCTTGCGTTGACTTAAACTGATGCTGATGAAGTTGGATTTCTTATACATACTGTAAATAAAATTTTGGTAATCATCATTAAGTGGCCCATGCAGAGTTGTGACTATTGGCGTTTTAATTAACTGTTCTAAACTTAACAATCGCCAGCCAACGTGATTATGGATGACATCGAAATTTTCTTGGGCTAACTTCGCAGCAATTTTGCCGATCGAGGTGACGATCACCGCGTTGCCATATTGTGCATTTTTTAAATTCATCGACCTTAAGGACCTAGGCAGAGTTTCCACCAGTTTTGCTTTTGTCTTGGATCCTGCCGGAGCAAACAAGACCACTTCGTGTCCAAGGGTCACTAAATTTTCTGTAATATTTGACACGACCAATTCAGTGCCGCCGTATTTTGCCGGTGGGACGGATTCGGAGAATGGCGAGACGATTGCTATTTTCATTCGTTTAAGGCTAATTTAAGAAAATCGATAGCCCATTTGTAGACGTTATTTTCCTGCAAGATGGTTTTCATTTGGTCGTTGCGCGCCTTTTTCATCTCTGGCTTCATTGTCAGAGCTTCATAAAGCGCGTTTGAGGATCCTTCAGTGTCAAAAGGATTGATCAACATTGATTCTTTCAGATCCTTGGCGGCGCCCGTAAATTTAGAAAGCAGGAGTACTCCTTTTTTTGAATCAATGCAGATTAAATATTCCTTGGCTACCAAATTCATTCCATCATCTAAAGCTGTCACTAAGCAGGCGTCAGCAAGTCGATAATAGCTAAAAAGATCCTCTCTGGAAACTCCGTGTTTAACTAAATAAACCGGCTTCCAGTTTTTAGTCCCATGCTTACTGTTAATTCTATCGGCTAAGTGGTTGATTTGACTATTATAAGATTTATATTCACTGATCCTCGTGCGGCTAGGCACCCCAATTGAAACGAAAATAATATTTTTGCGAAACTGCTTATACTTATCCAAAAACCGGTCGATAATTTTTAGTCTTTCAAGGATCCCTTTGGTATAATCAACCCGTTCAGCCGAAATCACCAATTTTTCGTTTTTCCAAGGGATGCCTAATTTCTTTTTAACAACGGTCGGGTTCATTTTTTTACTTGTTTTCAATTTATCGCTGATGCGGTCAAAATCAACACCAGCGGGGAGGGATGCCAACCTTGTGGTATGGTTCTTATAAACCGCCGATCTCGGTTCATAATCCACGATCACCTCTAGATCGCTGCGAACGCATTTCAGAAAGTTTTCTACATGGTACCCGCGGTGGAACCCGATAAAATCTGAAGCCAACAGGCCTTCCAACATTTCTTTTCTCCATGGATTAATTCGGAAAATTTCATAGGTAGGCCATGGAATATGCCAAAAGACCCCGATTTGCAAATCAGGTCTTTGCTTTTTTAGCATTTTAGCTAGCAACGAAAACTGATAATCATGTATCCAAACAAACGCTTTTTTATTTTTAACCTCTTCCAGAATCGCATCAGCAAATTTTCTGTTGACCGCAACATACTGCTTCCACCATGAAGCGTGAAATTTTGGTTTTATAAATACGGCGTGAAAAAGCGGCCAGATGGTTTGATTCGATACGCCGTAATAAAAGCCTTTTTGTTCAGCATCCGACAAAAAAATTCTCTTCAATGTATACGACGGGTTCCAAGGAGGTACGCTGATCTTTCCTTCTTTATCAACCATTAGGTGATCGGCATCCCCGCTCGAAACTGCAAACATTGTCCCGCCGGTCTTTCTAAGAATTGAGTCAATTAGCGTATTCACTCCCCCGCCTATGGCTTTTTCAACTTTAATCTCTTTGATACTTCCTTCCGTGGTCGTGTGAATGTAAGGCTCTTTTTGGGCAACAACAATCATCTGACGATCAGCGAAAGTCTTTTTAATGTATCTGATAAAATTTTGTTCAGTAATCATCGGAGTCTTTGGATTTTTTTATAAATCTTAACGTAATTTTCTGTCATGGCGTCGCTGCTGAAGTATTTTTCTACTCGCCTCCGACAGTCCTGCCTGGAAATTTTTTTTATTTGGCGAATTTTCTGAGACATCTCGGAGGTATCCTTCACTAAAAAACCAGTTTTTCCATGTTTGATCAGTTCCGGTGCGGCACCTGCGCGAAACGATATAACTGGCGTTCCGGTTGCCATCGATTCCGTCATAACCAGGCCAAATGGTTCGTTCCATTTTATGGGATTTAGAAAGCCTATTGCATTGCCCATAAGGTGGTTTTTCAATTTGTCATCGAGCTCTTTAATATGCAAAATTTGTTTGCCGTCAACCAATGGTTTGATCTGGGCTTTATAGTAGGCGTAGTCTTCCGGTTCTCCTTTTGGGTTAAGCTTACCAGCGAGTATTAGGTTAACTTTTGCTTTTTTCGCCGCCATGACAGCCTCCCTTACCCCTTTATCTGGGTTGAACCTCCCGACCCAGATAAAGTAATTTTTTGGGTTAGGATTAAATTTGTAAATTTTAGTGTCGATTCCGTTATAAACTGTTCCGAGCCAGTTTAAATTTTTGCCCCCCTGTCGTTGGGCGTTTGAAATGGAAACATAATTTAAGTCTTTGTATTTTTGAAAAACCCTGTGGCGATCTTGCGTTTTACTCGAGAATGGGTAGGGAAAATGCAAAGTAAATACAATCTTGTCTTTGATGTATCTGGCTAATGGCAATGCAAGGTAATCAGAGGCTTTATTTAAATGAACATGGATTATATCAAATTTTTTTTCAAGATCAAACGCGGCCGTTAGATTTAATAAAGGATAAGTAATATTAGTCCATGGAATTCCCGCATCAACCAGAGGGCGAGGATAGACAGAAATTAAATTAGCCGATGTCCTGGCAGTACCCGCAGCGAACAATGTTACATTATGCCCTCTCTTTATCAATCCTTCAGTCAAATTAAACAAGACTCTTTCAGTCCCGCCGTATCTTTTTGGCGGAATGTTTTCCCAAAGTGGAGCAATCTGAGCTATTTTCAAAATTTTATGGTTACTCATATTTCTTGGCTGGGGAGGAAGGATTCGAACCTTCGAATGACGGATTCAGAGTCCGTTGCCTTACCACTTGGCTACTCCCCACTGTGACTTATTATACAATTTACAGGACTTTTTTTCCACCTTGACGTAGTGTAATTTTTTTGCGATATTATAACCGAATTGGAAAGAGGAATTGAGTGTGCGTAAGTTAAGGGTTTTACTGCCTCGTTTTCCGCACGACGGCGGTGAGACACATCAAGCTTTCTATCACAGATGGCTCAGACCCATCAAGTCAGCACCGGCTCATAACCTAATGCTGGCGAATCCGTAAGGTAAGTTGGACTAGATAGAAGCTTGGTACTTTATCTTGCGCCGAGGACGGAAGGGGTTAGCCTGGCAGAGCGCCAAAGTGGCTGCCTCATGATGTTTCCAGTGCAGCCCGCCCGGCGCCGTTTGGGCTGACCCCGACCTCCTTGATTTTTTTGCAAACGAGTCTTGATCTTTCAGACTCGTTTTTTTTCTTATTTAAAAACTGAATATTTAATCAGGGCCAAGAGAGATTCTACTTGCCCTTTCAGATTCATGTGCTTTCCTTCTTCAGAGCTTCTCGGTTTATAAGAAACCGGGACTTCAATTATCTTAAAACCAGCTTTGGCGATCCGCGCGGTCACTTCAGGTTCAAAGCCAAACCGTTTCGACTCTAATCTTTGCAAAAATGAGTTTAACACTTCCCGATCAAACGCTTTATAGCACGTCATCAGATCGGTAAGATCAAGTCCGGTCAAAGCATTACCTAGTCTCGTAAATAATTTGTTAAATAAACTATGCCAAAAACCCAAGCCAGGGGAGGAAGCCAGATATCTGGAACCGTAAACAACTTTAGCTGATTGCTCCAAGATTGGACGAATAACCTTGTGAAGTTCCTGCGGGTTGTATTCGGAGTCGCCATCTTGGATAACCACGATATCACCTCGGGCAACCTCAAAACCTTTCTTTAACGCCGCTCCCTTGCCCTGGTTCGATGCCAGCGTTAACAGTTTGATTGCGGGATGATTTAGTTTCAAAAGCAGTTCGCTCGTGCCATCCGTGGAGTGATCGTCTACAATTATAATTTCTTTTTCGATATTAAAAGTATTGGCCAGGATAACCTGGTCAATTATGTCTTTTATCGTGTTAATTTCGTTGTATACGGGGATAACAACGCTGATTTTTTTATATTCAGTCACCCTATTATTTTACATGGACTAAATAATATATACAAAAAGGCCAATTTAAGCTATACTTATGCATATTATTTAATAATTTATGACAGAAACATTTATTTATAGTTTTGCCACGCTTGCCGGTATTGCCGCAATCATTTACGGCTTTGTCCTGACTAATTTAGTCTTAAAAAAGCCTGCCGGTAATGACAAGATGCGAGAAATTGCCGCTGCTATCCAAGAAGGAGCGCAGGCTTACCTGTCTCGACAATACAAAACAGTCGCCTTGGTCGCCATAATCCTCGCCATCATAATTTGGTACTTCTTAGGCTTTAATACTGCCATCGGTTTTGTGGTCGGGGCAGTTGCCTCAGCTGCGGCCGGTTTTATCGGGATGTTCGTCGCCGTTCGAGCTAACGTCCGCACCGCGGAAGCGGCCAAAACCGGACTAGCAGCAGCTTTCCACTTAGCTTTCAGGGGTGGCGCGGTGACTGGTTTGTTTGTCGTTGGTCTCGGGTTGCTTTCGGTAACACTCTTTTATTATTTCACCGGCGACTTAAAAGCCCTCATTGGTCTTGGCTTTGGCGGCAGTTTAATTTCTGTGTTTGCCAGATTAGGCGGTGGAATTTTTACGAAGGGTGCTGACGTTGGCGCGGATTTGGTGGGGAAAATCGAAGCTGGCATTCCAGAAGATGATCCCAGAAACCCCGCGGTAATTGCTGACAATGTCGGAGACAATGTCGGCGATGATGCCGGTATGGCGGCGGATTTGTTTGAAACATATGCCGTGAGTACCATCGCAGCGATGTTGCTTGGCAGCATTCTCTTTCCAGGCAATTTAAGTTTCATTTTATACCCGCTAATGCTCGGCGGTGTTTCAATCATCGCGTCCATAATCGGCAGTTTTTTTGTCAGGCTCACGGGAAAAGCAATCATGACCGCGTTGTATAAAGGTTTGGCAATTTCTGCCGTACTTGCGGGAATCGGCTTTTTCTATGTTACCAAGTATCAATTTAATAACCATTCAATCGGATGGCCGTTGTTCCTATCAACTTTAGTCGGCTTAGCAGTTACAGCCGCCATGGTTATTATCACTGAATATTACACTTCCAAAAAGTTCAAACCAGTACTTTCAATTGCTAAAGCCTCAACCACTGGTCATGGGACAAACATCATTACCGGGTTGGCCGTCTCAATGCAATCCACGGCCCTACCGGTCTTGACAATAATTTCGGGCATCCTGCTTTCTTACCACATAAGCGGGCTTTATGGATCGGCAATCGCCGTCGTATCGATGCTGTCCATGGCCGGGATAATTGTTGCCATCGATGCGTTTGGACCAATCACTGACAATGCCGGAGGCATCGCTGAAATGGCCGGGCTTCCTGACTCGGTACGGGTTTCTACCGACGCGCTCGACGCCGTCGGTAATACCACCAAAGCCGTGACCAAGGGCTACGCCATCGCATCAGCCGGACTCGCCGCTGTCGTCCTGTTTGCTTCTTATACTGAAGAACTAAAAGCAGTCGGTCAAAATTTATCATTTGATTTATCAGATGTTTCCGTATTAGCTGGCCTGCTTATCGGAGGGCTTCTCCCTTATCTGTTTGCCTCGCTTGCGATGCAGGCAGTTGGTAAAGCTGGACAGAAAGTCGTAGAAGAAGTCCGCCGACAATTCAAAGAAATTCCAGGAATAATGGCAGGGACGGCTAAGCCTGACTATGGCAAGGCGGTTGATATCGTGACCAAAGCAGCAATTAAGGAAATGATCATTCCGGCCCTGATTCCGGTAGTGGTACCAATCGTGGTCGCATTAATTCCCTTTTTAGGATTAAAGGCTCTGGGTGGTGTACTGGTCGGCTCCATCGTTACAGGATTATTCGTCGCCGTTTCCATGACATCTGGTGGTGCCGCCTGGGATAACGCGAAAAAATTCATCGAGGAAGGAAACTACGGCGGTAAAAAATCATTTGCACATCAAGCAGCCGTCACTGGTGATACAGTCGGTGATCCCTACAAAGATACAGCCGGTCCCGCCATTAACCCGATGATTAAAATTATTAACATCGTCGCCCTTCTGATTATTAGTCTGCTGGTTTAAGCGCAAAACATATTCAACGCCTCATACGCTTGAGGCGTTGATTTTTGTACGCCTTAGGGATATACTTATTTCATTAAATACCCAAGGAGGACCCTACCATGCAAATGCTGATGCAGCCTTTGCCTGCGCTGGCGATGGCTCCGATCCTCATCGACCGTCAGCAATGTGAAGATGACTTCACCCCTCGTCGTAACGTAACCTGCGCCGTTGATTTCATCATCAGCGATAACGGCCTGATCTGTCCTCGGGTTGTGCTTTACTCCCCTCATTTCGGCTCGACAACGATTCTGTTCACGGACGGCTTTCGAAGCGACGAAGTCGCGGAATTACGCGGGAGCAACGCCAGGGTCAGCTTCGAACGAGGTGAACCCGGCTGCCCTGAAGCGTACGTTTCTGTCCTCTGCGGCCGTCGACGCTTCGAACAAATGGTCTTCGACCACGACGTTCGGTTTTGGTTCCGCGAGCGACACGACTGGGAGCCCGTGCCGGCTTCACCTAACGAAGGAATTTTTCTCTAAAGAGGCTGACAAGCCAGAACTTGTCAACCTCTTCTTTTTTTACTCGATGATGCCGCCGCCAAGCAACTCATCGCCATTATAGAAAACTGCTGATTGACCGGGAGTGATTGCACGCTGGGGTTTATCAAATATAATCTTGAGTTTGTTATCTGTTATCTGTTCGATGGTCGCGGGATAATCCGGATGATGATATCGAATCGTTACGCCGGCTTTCAGTAGAAAGTGAGGGGTTTGATTAACCCAAGTTACATCAACGACTTCAAACTTCTGCTGCCAGAGTTGTTTGTCATTCGAATCATTGGTAACTAATAATTGGTTTTGAGTTGTATCTTTTCTAACAACGTAATAAGGGCCGCTGCCGCCGATTTTAATTCCCTGTCTTTGACCAATTGTATAAAAAGGTAGACCCTCGTGCTGGCCAAGGCTTTGTCCGCTGGTCGAAACAATTTCCCCAACCCTAGCCGGTATTTTAGCTTTCAAAAATTGCTGGACATTGATTTTTCCGATAAAGCAAATGCCTTGGGAATCCTTTTTTTCTGCATTTGGCAGGCCAAATTTTCGCGCTAGCTCTCTAACTTCTGATTTTATATACTCACCTATTGGGAATAATATCTTCGACAACTGTTTTTGTTTTAACGTATATAAAAAATAACTTTGGTCCTTGGCCGGATCAATACCTTTGAGCAATCTATAGTCTGTTTTCTGTTTACTATTTTCTGTTTCCTGAATTCTTGCGTAATGCCCCGTCGCGACATAGTCTGCGCCCAAAGAAAGGGCCTTATTCAAAAATAATTTAAATTTGATTTCGCTATTGCACATCACATCCGGATTGGGAGTCCGATTCGCTGCATACTCTCGTAAAAAATATTCGACGACTTTGTCATAATATTCTTTTTCAAAGTTCCAGATGTAAAACGGAATATCTAAAACCTGCGCGACCTTCCTCGCATCCTCCGAATCTTCCGCCCAGGTACAGCCCGTCCGCCACGGCTCGTTTTTAGCCTTATCCCGGGGCGTGCCGGGCGGGCCCCAATTGCCGAAATCTTCGCTCCAGTTTTTCATAAACACTCCAATAACACCAAAGCCTTGCTCTTTCAGCAAAGCTGCGCTGACGGAAGAATCTACTCCCCCGCTCATGGCTACGATAACGGTTTTTTTTGCTCTCATGCCCGAAATTTTATCAAATTTCAGGCGCTTGTTCAAGCTGGGTAAGTGTGTTTATCCCGTAAACTTCATTCGGTTCAATCGGCAGAGTTTGGATTCGTTGCCCATTTTTGATAGCAATCTCAACCATGTCGGTCAGATAATACTCTTTTTGTTTATTCATTTTCACCTTATTGATATTATTCCAAAGCCAGCTGGTTTTAAACGCATAAATTCCAGGGTTAACCTCCGTGATTTGCCTTTCTTGCTCGTTGCAAACGAGAAATTCCTTAATCTGCGCAACCTCGCCGTTGTTTCTTAAAATATGACCAAAGCTTTGAAAAACTTGATATTTATGATCAAAACTCGGAACCTTACTTGTAAACATCGTAAACGTATTTTTTTGTAAAACATGGTTTGACATAAGCTTTAGTAAACTCTCGTTTTTTATAAAAGGCATGTCGCCGTAAAGCACGATGACATTATCCGCCGTAACCTTATCTTTAGCCGCGGCAACCGCATGCGCGGTACCTAGTTGTCCTTCCTGAAACGCGTAAATATAACTATTCCCCAGATATGATTGGACCAGGTCATATTTATGTCCCACTACAATTATTGGTTTATGCTCAGTTTGGATATCATTCAATGAATCTAAGAGGTGCTGAATTATGGGCTTGCCTCGAAATCCCACCAAAACTTTGGGTAGGGCGGAGTTCATTCGAGTGCCTTTGCCTGCGGCTAGTATAATAAATTGAAAACCCATATTGTATTACCGGGAACAGTTAAAACTGGATTTTATCACCTGGCTTAAGAGATCCTTCTTTTGCCGGCTCGGTGGACTGGTACGGTTGCTTTTTTGCTTCCGGATTTTTAGGAACCTGTTTATTTTCTTTGTCTAATGTTTTTTCTAACGATTTGCCTAGTTCTGAAAGCGTCGAAGTTGTTTGATCTATCCTTTCAGTAATCTTTTCAGAGGTCAGTTTATTCACTGTCTGCCATATCGGATTTTCTTGTTTCTTTTCAGGCTTCTTTTCTGGTTTATTCTGAACTTGAGCCTTGCGGTCTACCTTCGGCGCCGAAGGTACCGGTTGTCGAATAGTGACGGCAGGACCAGTGGTGGCGCGCTGTTCGTAGCGTAAACTTTCCTGCAAATCCTCTTGGTCGGCCGCGCCGCTTTCCGCTTCCGCCGCCTGCGTATGGAACTCCGCACCCATCCATCTGTTAATCTTTTCTTCGACTACGGATCGAGGTGTAGCATAACGTTCGCGCGAAACATTTACGACTTTCTGTTCATTCTCCGTAACTTCCGCAATCGGCGGTAGGGTCACGGCCGAGAACGGCGCTGAAGATACCCCATTGATCATAAGTTTCAAAATAATATTATATTTGGTAGGGTTGACCAAATCATTCATGGTAAATGTCGGATCGAATTCCTTTTCTAAAAATTCCGCATCATCGGCGCCGACTCGAAAACAAACCAAGGTCCCGACGTTACCAAAAATAGCATCCCGCACCACAGTATTGCGGTCCGTGACTAATTGTCCGATGTATTGGTGTGCAACGATCAAATTCAAGCGATACTTCCGCGCTTCCGAAAGAATGTTGGCGAACGATTCAGTGGCAAAGTTTTGAAATTCATCGACGTACAGATAAAAATCTTCGCGCTGCTCTTCCGGAATATCAACTCGGCTCATCGCGGCTAGTTGCAATTTCGTGATGATCATGGCGCCAAGCAGCGCCGAATTATCTTCGCCGATTCTTCCTTTCGAAAGGTTAATCAAAAAGATTTTTTTTCTATCCATAATTTCGCGTAAATCTATGGAACTTTTTGTTTGCCCAACGATATTTCGAATAATAGCGGACGAAAGAAACTGGCCAACTTTGTTTTGAATCGGGGCTATAGCTTCATTTCTAAACTTATCGTTATAGTTGGCAAATTCATCAACCCAGAATGATTTCACCACCGGGTCTTTGATGTTATCAACAATTTTCTTGCGATACGATTTATTGACCAACATTCGGGCGATGCCCAAAAGCGTATTGCCCGGTGAATCAAGCAGCGCCAAAATAGTGTTATTTAAAATATATTCCATCCGAGCAGACCAAACCCCGGCCCAAATTTTGGTAAATACCCCCATCAATCCCGAGGCGACTAAATGCTTATACTTTGAGTCAACCGATTCGAGCGGATTAAACGCGATCGGAAAATCAGTATCGGCCGGGTTCAGATACACCACATCATTAACCCGATTCGAAGGGATGTAATTAAGAATTTTCTCGATCGAATCGCCATGAGGATCCACAAAAGCGACACCTTCGCCGGCGATGATGTCTTGAATCACCATGTTCTCAATCATGGTGGTTTTGCCCATGCCGGTTTTTCCGATGATATACATGTGGCGCCTGCGGTCGTCGCGTTTGATGCCGAAAGCCACTTCCCTATTTCGGAAGCTCGTTTTGGCAAAAATTGTTACGTCATTATCGGAGCCCATAAAAAATTATTTAATCGGTAAATCCATCGGGGGAGCCGCTTTAACGGCGCTAACTCGTTCCAATTGGCTGACACGAGAATGTGGGACTTGCGGGAAATGAAAAATTGAAGCCAGCTCTTCGGTATTCATCATTACCTTTCCAATACCCTTCCAGTGACTTCGGACCCTAAAATAATGGAGCATATGGCGTTTACGTTTCAAAATATTCATTCGCAAATAAGGCTGTTCTAATTTCTCTGAAATTTTATAAGCTTTATCAGTCCAGGAATGACCAATGTCGGGTTTCAACCCGTTGAGATTTATATCATCAAAATTGCGAAGCGCCCCGACAATTTCAGGAACCCTTAAAGCCTTATTTAGTTTATCTTTAGGGGTTAGGTATAAGGTTCGCACTCTGACCTCATAGCTAATCTTGCCTAAACTTCGCTCGATACTCGTAATTACAAATTTTTCAATATCGGTTTTGTGCAACATCAAACTCGGCGGCGGTTCATCAGCTCGGGTTTTTGGCCGCGCTTTTTCATCAGCTGGTCCTGAAAATGCGCTAAACAGTGCGTCTAAAAGGAGACTTGGAACAGTGAATAAAATTTTACCCCAAATTGACTCTCCATGTTCCATGGGTTCCCCTTTTAATTTTTTTACCAAATGCCGGGCGTGTTCTTTCCAGTCGTCATTAACCGGCTTGATTATCACTTGATAAGCCATCAGTTCGTAAGGCTGAAGATTGCTCATAACCTCAATCACATTCGACAGTGGATCAACGAAAGTTTCCTGAGCTGAATGTTCAAATGATTCGGTTTGGGCATAAGTCCTGATCGGATACTCACTTACTTTTTTCTTCAGCCACTGAGTGCCCCAAAAATCAAACGGCGCGAATTCCGGATCATAGTGGTGCGGAATATTGCGCAAGTAATCCTCGACTTCATGAACTTCAGCTTTTGGGTATTGCGCGAACAGGGCGCTTTCTAATAAATTTCTGTATCGTTCGGGAAGTTTAAAAACATACGAAACCTTGCCGCCTAAACTGACAATCTCGCAAGAGACAAATAACACGACTTTTCCGTTCAGCATCTCGCCCCAAGTAAAATTCTGGTGAATCGCGTGCAAAGCCGCAAAGATTTGCTCCATGGCCAGCGGCGACTTCTCATTCAGCTCATCAACTTTTACTTCCAAAAACACCCATTTGACGGCGTCCATAAACTTATTTCGGTTCCGGTCTCGTTTCAGCCACCACAGCATATAAACCAGCGCTGAAAGAAAAATGAAAAAAAAGATCCAGCCAAAAACGCCGGCAAACAGAACCTCCGTGATCAAGGAAATATAATCAGTAAGAAATGACATTAGTTTTTATGTTCTTCTACCAATGCGTATTTATTGTTCCCGACTTTCATGAAATTTTTCTTATTGGATAGTCCGACTAAAATTGTATTGCGTTTAACTTGCCGCTTTTTCATAACTTCCGAAATAATTTCATCCCGGGACAGCGGCCGATTCATGGTTTTGAGAATTTCCTTGATCACATCAGCCACGACTCCTTTTTTATAACCCCAGTCGGCTAGAGCATAAATGCCTCGGCCAACCAAAACAAATCGCTTATCTTTGATTAACTCGTTATGCACAGTCTCTTGATACGCGGTGCGGTTATCGAATTTATGATCATTGATCATTTTCGTAATTTGCGAATAGTGTTCGGGGGTTTTATGATGCTTTAAAACTAAATAAGCCTTATCGCCGACATCGCGTGGATTAACCTCACTCCAATGTTTTAACCCTATTTCAGAGAAAGGGTTGATCTGGATATTTTTATTGATATTCAAATAACTTTTAAGAATCTTATCATTCAGTTCCATGGAATGCTGCTTGAAATAATCGGTATTCCTGAATCGGCTAAATAATATATCTTGGGTGACTGCGTGTTTTTCTTGCTCCAATATTTCCTCGAATTTTTTGTCGACCGCTGCCAGTTTTTTCATATCAAAACCGACCAAATACCATGACTCGTAGTGTTCGGTCGATTCATTCAAGTGTCGAAATTGTTCACCAAGATTAAGTAAAAATTTTACAGCCTGGTTCTCCTGCCTATCAGACTTGTTGATCAAAACAGTTTGCAACAAATAATCCTCGCTGATAATTCCACCGTGCTCAATAATGGTATCAAAAACCAATTGCAGCGCTCGTTCAAGCTGCGAGTGTTTTTTCTTCTTTAAGGTATTAATCGAATCTTTTTCGATTTGTCTAACCCGCTCGCGCGTCAAACTGTGCAACTTACCAATCGCCTCAAGAGTTTCGATTTCGGCACCGCCCAATCCAAACCGCTTACTCACAATTGTAGAATCTCGCTCTTTTAGCATCAAAAGCAAGTTCGCAATCAACTCTTTGGGCTCAAACTCGCTTAAGTTACTTTGAGTTTGCGAGCCCATGATTTTATCCAAAATATTGGAATTGGATTGATCGTTATTCATACAGCTTTAAATCTGATGTATAGTATAGCATAAATTTGAATTTCTGTCAAGATTTACTTTTTTATTAACATCAATGATAATAGAGACATGGCCAATCCTGAAATAATTAATTACATTCCACCCGCTGAAGACCAGGATAGTGACTGCACTGCTTGTCATCAAGTCTATGGGACCAATCCCTATTGCTCGAGATGTAAAAAAACCATGACGACAGAAGACATAGCACGAAGAAAAAAAATAACTGAATTTCGGGGCGACGTACAACGACGGATCTTAAAGAACAAAAAAACCGCCTAAAGCGGTTTTTTTTAACGTCGGCGTCTTTGGTCGAAATTATACCAGACCAAGAGCATGGGACTGGCGATAAAAATCGAAGAATAAGTTCCAGCCACAATTCCCACCAGCAACGCTAATACGAAATAACGGATTGATTCGCCACCAAACAACAGCAATGAAGTTAAAACAAAAATCACAGTTAAGGACGTGTTGATAGATCGAATCAGGGTTTGATTAATACTGTTATTAATAATTTCAGCCAGGCTATCCCCGGTTCGTAGTCGTAAATTTTCCCGAATTCGGTCGAATACGACAATCGTGTCGTGCACGGAAAAACCTAAAACCGTCAAAAGAGCAGTGACGAACAAACTGTCTATCTCTACACCTTTGAAACGGCCCAGGATCGCGAAGAAACCGATCACAATCAGTAAATCATGGAGCAGAGCAATAATCGCGGCGACACCAAACCGCCAAGAGGAAACCGGTTTCGTCACTTTACGAAAAGCATAAGCGATATAAAGAATAATCCCAAGAGAAACTAAGATCAACTGGACAATCGCACCTGATTTTAGTTCTTTGCCGATGATTGGGCCGATCGACGTGTATTGTTCTTCGGAAACTGATCCAAACTTATCGCTTAAGGCACCCAGCATGGCTTGGTGCCGGTCGTTTTCCAAAGGTCCGGTTCGAATAATTACTGAGCGCTCCCCTGTCGGTTGAATATGGCTGTTGGAAATATTCGATTGATCTAAAACGGCTTGAATCTCATTTAAAGCAGGAACGTTTTCGGCAAACTGAACCTGCGTGAGTGTCCCGCCTTTAAAATCAATCCCCAAATTCAGACCGAAAAGTACCAGCGCCACAATCCCCGCAATTAATAATACCGCTGACACCATAAACCAAAATTTGTAGTATTTGATGATATTAAGCATCGAAGTTGTATTACTGGGCATGTTTTTCCTCTGACATAGTTTTTACTCCGTACAACCAGTGATGAACCAAAATGTTGTGCCCGACCAATAGGCGCAAAAAAGTCCTGGTGATGGTGATTGCGGTAAACATCGAAACAATGATGCCCAAACTTAGGGTAACGGCAAATCCCCGGATGATACTCGAGCCAAAGTATCCTAAAATAAAAGTTGTAATCAAACTGGAAAAATTCGAATCCCGCACCGAAAGCCAGGCCCGTTTAAATCCTTCTTCAACCGCTTGATCTAAGGTTTTCCCTTTTCGTAATTCTTCTTTCATGCGCTCAAAAATTAAAATATTAGCATCCACGGCCATACCGACGGAAAGAATAAAACCGGCGATCCCTGCTAAGCTTAAGGTAATTCCGAACAATTTAAATATGGCTAAACTTAAGAATGTATAAATTGTCAAAGCTAAAACCGCGAGTAATCCCGGCAGCCGGTAATAAATAATCATAAACAACGCGACAATCGCAAAACCGATCAACCCCGCAGCCACGCTTTTTTGCACGGAAGCCAGACCTAAAGTTGCGCCGATGTTTTGCTGTTGGATCAATTTGATCGGCACCGGCAGGGCTCCTGAATTTAAACGGGTCACCAATTCCTTCGCCTCGGGAACCGTAAACTGGCCTGTGATGACTGCTTTACCATCTGTGATCGCGTTTTGCACGGTCGGAGCAGACAAGACTTGTCCGTCCAAAAAAATTGCCACTAGTTTGCCGACATTTCTCGTGGTAATATCAGCGAACAGTTTGGTCCCTTCCGCGTCGAATTGGAGCGTGATTTGCGGCACGCCGGTTTGCGGACTGAATTCCAAAATCGCGCGCTTAAACTGTTTTCCAGTCAAACCCGTAGTCATAAAGGCCTGATCGGCAGTTATACTAATCTGTCCGTTCTCATCAGGAATGACGGTTGGATTGGGATTTTCTTCTCGAAACTCCAAAAACGGAGTTTGACCAATCAATTTGATAGCTTCATTGATATCTTTCACGCCGGGCAACTCGATGATGATCCGATTATCCCCCGATAGCTGCACCACCGGTTCGGAAACACCAAAACTGTTCACGCGCCGTTCAATTACGTCTCTGGCAGAATTCATGGCGTCAGCTCTGGCCTCTTGTGGAATATCTTTTAAGTTTCCTTCATAAACCAAATGGGTGCCGCCCTGCAAATCCAAACCCAACTTAAGATTATATACCTTTTCGTAATTGATTTTTACTGGTTTCAGCGTAATTTTACTGCCTACCGGCAATACTAAATAAACCGCCCCCGCGGTCAGTAACAAAATAATTAAAAATTTAAAATAGAGGCCTTTTTTACGCATCACAAAAATTATACTAAATTCTGCGCTTTTTTACAATAATTGACACTTTCCTCGGGGCGTTTTTAATCGCTTTCTCAACCAGCCAGGAACTGGATTGGACTTTCCCGCCCTGGCCGACATTATAAACCATCCGACAGCTCAGCCTATTACAAAGGTCAACTTCCGGGATATTTTTTTTAGTTCGATCTCCGCCATTTGCGAAAACATCAGGTTTCACGCGAAGTAGGGCTTCTGAAACACTCAAATCAGTAGTACCGGCAAGATGTTTGGTCAACACTACTTCATCCACGTATCGGATGGCTTCGAGGACTTCTTTGCGTTCTCCTTCTCCCATAAACTTAAAACCTTTTTTTGCGATCAGCCAATTGTCATTGTTTAAAATCACAATTAATTTATCGCCCAGAGCCTTGGCCTCTTTAAACATTCGAATATGCCCAGGATGGATGGGGTCAAACCCTCCGGAAACCGCCACTGTAATTGGTTTTTTCATGTAATAATTTTGATAATAAAATATCCAAGCATGGCCAAGGTAATGGTAAGTTTAAAAATCGTCCCGATCAAGATCCCGACGAATGCGCCCCAGGCTGCCCGGAGGGCCACTTGGTGGTTTCGCTGTGCTATAAATTCGCCTACAAATGCCCCCAAAAACGGCCCTAAAAACGCCCCAATTGGCCCCAAAACGACTATCCCCAGCAATACGCCAATCACAGCGCCCCACGCCCCATATTTTGACGACCTGTAGCCTTTCGCAGCCAGGGCCGGCGCGAATATATCGAAAAGGAAGGTGAACAAGGTCAGAATTGAAAAAATCACTACGGCCAAAATAGAAACTGTTTCAAACTTGGTAAACCACCCGTATAAAATCAGCCCGGCTAAAGACAGTGGCGGCCCAGGCAAAAAAGGTAAAATGGTTCCGACCAAGCCGACTAAAATCAGAAAACTCGAAATGAGAATAAGAATAATTTCATTCATATTATTTATCCCAAGCAAATCCACGGCCAAAATGTCCCCATTGAGAAGTTTGGGCGAATATCGCCTTGTCTAATTTTAACAGCATTTTAATCCCCTTTGGAGTTAAATCATAATTAGTCGGGACTGGCACTATGATACTATCTAGTATTATAGTACTCATAACTGGATTAGGTTTGCCAATCGCATAAGCAAGTTTCACCAGCGCTTCTTTAGCGTGATTTTTTTTAATTAAGTCAATCGCTATTTTCCGAGCCATATAAGCCCCGGACCGATCCACTTTGGTGTAATCTTTCCCAGAAAATGACCCGCCGCCGATTGATACATTCGGACCATAACTGTCCATCGCGATTTTCCGACCAGAGATGCCGGAGTCGGCATCGAACCCGCCGATCCGCCACTCTCCGGCCGGGTTGACCAAATATTCTTTAGCTAGCACGAATTGCTTTACAAGCTTAAGTAATTCATCTGATTTGGTATTTTGGAATGAAGCCACAACAGTCTGAATTTTCTTCGTCTCGATATCCACTGTTATCTGAACCTTGCCGTCAACCAGGAATTTTTGATATATGTTTTTACAAAGATTCCTCGCCAGTTCGTATTCGAGCGGCATCAAACTTGGCGTTTCGTGGCAAGCGAATCCGACCATGATGCCCTGATCCCCTGCCCCGCCCGCATCAACCCCGTGAGCAATTTCTGGACTTTGGCGGGTCGCAAAAACATTCACTTGAAAATTAGCCCCTACAATTAAGTGGACTAATTTTTCGATATCAACTTGACCCTTGCTGGTAATTTCACCGCTAACCGTGATGTGACCGTGTCCGCCCATGACCTCAACAGCAACTCTGGAATCAGGGTCTTGTTTGAGATATTCATCCAGGATCGAGTCGGCGATAAAATCACAAACTTTATCAGGATGCTTAGGCGTTACAAATTCTGCAGTCTTGATCATTGTTATATTTTAGCAAATATGACGTAAACCAGGAAGTGAAAATTTGATGCCAATTTCGCTACTCGAAATTGGCTAATCGCTGAGCGAATCAAATTTTCACTTCCTGGAAAAAAGAAAACCGAAGCAGTATCGTAAGAAAACTTCGGTCAAATCACGAACAGGATTGGCGCCAGTAGAAGCGCGCCGATGGTGTATCGCTTACTGCCCGCGATGATTGCGGCGATGACGACGGATGCCCAGGCCAGCCCGGCGCAAAAAACAATCGCCCCACGATTCGGATTTTCAAGCACCCATACGGGAACGGCCGCCAAGAATGCGCACCACCCTGCCATCAGCAAGGCAATGAATATCCCGGCGCGTTTGTTCGCCTCACCAACGACCAACTGTGGAAAGGCCGGAAGCTTCAAAAAGGCCATGTTCACCTCCTCTAACTTTCCTTTATCATAGCACATTTCTTCGTGCACATTCTATGCCTTCTGAGTCATTTTTTGCTGATGTTCTTGCGTATTCAAAAGCCCGCACTTTTTCCATTTCTTGCCGCTGCCGCACGGGCACGGGTCATTGCGACCGATTTCCTTGGAACTTGGATCTTGAAACTTGGGACTTTGCACTGGTTGCGGAGCGATGTCGACTTTAAAGATCGTATAAACAATATTTCGATTGACGTCGTCAAGCAGGCGCTGAAAAAGCGTAAATCCTTCGTTTTTAAATTCAATCAATGGATCACGCTGACCATAACCGCGCAGCCTGACAGAGTCGCGCAAATGTTCCATCGTATCCAAATGCTCTTGCCAAAGTTGGTCAATGGTTCGCAAATAAACAAACTTTTCCAGCTGTCGCATCATGTCTTTCCCCAATTTTTCTTCCTTAGCTTTATACTCTCGTTCTGCTACCTCAACGAGATGGTCGATAAACTCTTGCTGATTGTTGATTAGTTTAATATCCTCCGGCCTAATCGGCAGAATTTGCGCGGCGTGTTCATACATATGACGCGGTTCGAATCTCCCGTCCGCCTCGGCTTCGCCGTAGGCGTGCCGGGCAGGCTCTCCCTCTTCATGCTCTTGGTGCGTCGTCACCATCTGGGTGATTTCTTTGGCCACCAGATCCAAAATTTCATCTGACAGCGATTCGCCTCGATCTAAAATTTGTTTGCGTTTACCGTAAATAATCGTCCGTTGTTTGTTCATGACATCATCATATTCCAGGACGTGTTTGCGCATATCAAAATTCAACCCTTCAATCTTTCGCTGCGCGGACTCAATCGATTTAGAAATCAATCCATGCTCAATCGGCTGATCATCTGGGATCCCCAGTGTCTGCATCATTTTCCCCACTCGCTCGCCACCGAACAGCCGCATCAAATCATCTTCTAACGATAAGAAAAATTGGGATGAGCCAGGATCGCCCTGACGACCTGAACGGCCGCGCAGCTGATTGTCGATGCGCCTGGATTCATGTCGTTCCGTGCCCAGCACCACTAAACCTCCCAATTCGATAACTTTTTTCTGTTCGTCTAAATCAGCCGGGTTCCCACCCAAAATAATATCAACACCGCGGCCCGCGATGTTCGTAGCAAGTGTCACAGCGCCCAAGCGCCCGGCCTGCGCGATTATATGCGCTTCGCGTTCATTATTCTTCGCATTCAGAGTTTCGTGCGGCACCCCGGCAGAAGTTAGTAATTGCGACAAATACTCGTTTTTTTCAATCGAGATCGTGCCGATCAAAATTGGCCGACCGCTGGCATGAAGTTCTTTGATAGTACGGATTAGAGCTTGAAATTTTCCGTCCACGTTTTTTAACACCTGATCTGGCGAATCTTGCCGAATCATCGGACGATTGGTTGGGATCGAGACTACTTCTAATTTGTAAATTTTATGAAATTCTTCGGCTTCTGTTTCCGCGGTCCCGGTCATGCCGGATAATTTTTTATAAAGCCTGAAATAATTTTGAAAAGTGATTGTGGCCAGGGTTTTGCTTTCCTGCTGGACCTTCACTCCTTCTTTGGCTTCGATGGCTTGATGCAGCCCTTCTGAATATCGCCGCCCGAACATTAATCGCCCGGTAAATTCATCAACGATAACTATTTCTCCTTGACGAACGACGTAATGAGTATCTTTTCTAAATAATGCTTTGGCCCGCAGCGCTTGCTCGATGTGATGGATGGTCGAAATCCCTTCTTTGTCGTAAATATTTTGGACATTCAACATCTTTTCCAACTTCTCAATCCCCGCTTCCGTCAGGGTGGCGGCTCGTTTTTTTTCATCAACTTTATAATCAGTTTCGATTTCCAACTTTTCGACGAATTTAGAAAATTGATAATATTTATCCGTCGGATCCGTATCCGGGGCGGATATAATCAATGGCGTTCTGGCTTCGTCAATTAGGATTGAATCGACTTCGTCAACAATCGCGTAAAATAAATCTCTTTGTACCATCTGTTCTTTTTGCCAAACCATATTGTCTCGAAGGTAATCAAACCCGTATTCGTTGTTCGTGCCATAAACAATATCGGCTCGGTATGCCATTTGTCGAGTCGTTGTGCGCATATGTTTAACATCCAAAATCAGGCCCTGAACTTGTGATTCAATCTGCTTGATTTCTTCTGCCTCTGGCTCATAACCCGCATCGTATAAAAATGCCTGCTCGTGTTGGATGGAACCAACCGTTAACCCCAAAAAATTGTAAATTTGACCCATCCAGGATGCCTGCCAACGGGCCAGGTAATCATTGACTGTGACCAAATGCGCGCCGCGGCCGGTTAGGGCATTTAGATACAAAGGCAGCGTAGCAACGAGGGTTTTGCCTTCTCCAGTACGCATTTCCGCAATATTCCCATAATGCAAAACCATACCGCCGATGAGCTGTACATCATAATGCCTCTGATTAATCGTCCGCTTGGCCGCCTCGCGCACTGCCGCAAAGGCTTGAGGTAAAATTACCTCCAGAGATTCTTTTTGGGCCTCAATATCTAAAGCAGCAAGTTCAGATTTCCACTTGCTCGTTAATTCCTTGAGTTGATCCTGCGATTTGGCTTCGAATTCTTTTTCGAGTGAGTTGATTTGCTCAACCACTTTGGAATATTTCCTGACCACTGACTCATTCGAGGAACCAAATAAATTACCAAGTATAGACATAAAAATAAATAAAAATCGTCATTCCGGACCCCGATCCGGAATCCAAATATAAGCTTTAGCCTGGATCCTGAATCGAGTTCAGGATGACAAAAGCTTTGTTATTATATCGAATTAGCCTTAAAAAAACAACGAGCCGGAGCCAACCTGGCGGTCAGCCCCAAAGAAACTTTAGGAGCTAGCAAATACTTTCAATCACTCATTTCGTAAAAGCTGACATATACTCATCATACCAATTATGCTTTGAACCGAACATGGATGCCGCAGACTCGATACATAGTTTGGCGGTCTTCGCATTCAAATCTTTGTTGGGAGTAAGTTCGACGATATCGGCACCGATAACATTAGAGGTTTTTCCGATAAAGGTCAGCAAATTAGAGACTTCACGGTAAGTTAGGCCGCCTGTTGTCGCCATAGCAGAGGCTGGAGCAAACTCCTCGTCAATGGAATCTACATCAAGACTTATCCAAAGATTTTTTACTCTATTTTGTATCTTCTCAACTTGCTTGATGACACTTGGAAAACCATTGACCATAATATCAAACATAGTAACTGTCGTAAGTTTGTGCTCCCTTATAAAATCAATCTCTGCTTGATCAATATCTTTAAGTCCGATATATAAAATATTTTCTTTTTTTATATTTGTTTTTACTAAGCTAGTTAAACTTTCACCACCTAGGCCGAGTAAGGTAGAAGTGACCATGCCGTGGACATTGCCAGAAAGACTCGTTTCCAAAGTATTCAAATCAGCATGCGCATCGATCCAGATTACGCCCAAGTTACCTTTTAACGCTTCGCTAGCCCCAGCAATACTGCCAATGGAAATTGCGTGATCGCCGCCGAGTGTTAAAACATTGTTGCCGCTGCTAACTTCTTGCCTCACAACTTCAATCGTACTCTTGGCCACTTTTGAAATGGCATCCAAAGTATTTTTTGTTTTACCTTCACCCCAAAGTCTCTTTTTTCTGGCAACGATTTCGGGCAAAACAGTCACATTAAAACCGGCGCTCATCAACGCTTCTTTTAATCCAAACTTTAGTAAATATTTCGGTGCCGAGTCCATCCCCTCATTTTCCGAACCTATGTCCAGAGGGATTGGCAATATCGAGATATTCTTTTTTATTGGTCTATTCTCTAAAAATGTTAAATGGTCCATTCTTATCGCAAAGAGTTTGCTCATTTGGCAGTGGTTTTAGCGAGGATCTTCTCCACTGGTTCTTTCTTTTCGTCCCTGTCCGCCGAACTGGCAGATTTCTTCTCAATTTTCTCCGCTTCTTTATGTCCATTACCATTCCCGTTAACTTTGGCAACCTCTTCTGGTTTCACAGGTTCTGGTGGCAATTCTTTATTGATATGAAGAACTTTTGGTGGCCTAAAACCATTAAAATAAGTTGCCGAGGCAAAAGTATAGGCTCCAATATTTTCCGCGTAGAGCAAATCATCAATCTGTAAATCCTCTGGTAACTCATCAACTAAAGAGATGGTATCGAAAGCATCACAAGTTGGGCCAAAAGTTGAAACAATTTTCTTTTCGCCTTCCTTAAAGGCATGCAGCGGGTAATGTTGGTGATCGTAAATCTGTCCAGAAAAAGTGTGATAGACGCCATCATCCAAGTAGTAGCAAGTTTTTTCGTCCCGCACTGATTTTCCGATAATTTTGGTCACGAGAGTGCAAGCAGTGGCCACCATAAAGCGCCCGGGTTCTGCAATAATTTTTAAATTTTCTTCTTTGCCAAACAAGCGCTTGAGTTCTGAGGTCAATTTTCTGCCCAAAGCGCCAAAAGATTTGTCTTCCGAAGTGTATTTGACCGGGAACCCGCCGCCAATATCTAAAACTTTAATTTTCTTTCCGTCTTTCTGATTAAACCCGATATCCAAGCCTCTTAATTTGGCTTCCTTGAAGACCGAAGAAGCAAGGTTAAACGCTTGAATATAATTTTCAAAATTATTGCACTGACTACCGACGTGGAAACTGATACCACCCACTTCCAATTCGAGTTTAATGGCTTCGATCATCAAATCCACGGCTTCACCAGGATCCACCCCGAATTTAGAAGAAAGTTCGACGACAGAACCTGTGTTAGGCACACGAAGGCGTAAAATCAAACCTAGTTTTGAATTAGCTGCCTTAATCTTTTTCAGCTCTTCAATATTGTCAAAAGTTACCATCATCCGGCTTAATTTTTTAATGTCATCCGCCGGTTTGATGGTATTGGCATAGATCATTCTGTCCCAAATAAACTCCAATTGCTTCTTATCTGACAATTTCTTGATATTTTTCGTAACCATCCGGAATTCCTGGATCGAAGCAACATCAAAACCAGATCCTACATCGTATAGGGTTTTTAAAATTTCAGGGTTGGAATTCGCCTTAATGGCAAAGTAAACTTGGACATCAGGCAGTTTCTCCGTAAATTCTTTATAATTTTGCCGGATTATTTCATGATCAATCACGAATAACGGCGTGCCATTTTTTGCCGCGATTTGCTGCAAAAATTCTTTTTGTTCTCTCTTCATCTCTAAATTATAGAAGTATTAATTATTTATGCAAGCTGTTATGGCAAAAACACAAAATTTTGGAATTGCCAGGGATCCGGATCGGCAACACTGGCCGGATTATCTTTAAAGTAAACCTTGCGATTCCTAAGCGGTGTCCAATCCGAGGGTGTGGATATAAAATTACCCAAGAAAGGTTTGGCAAAATCCAAGACAAAATCATGTGGCAGGTCATCCGGCAAATTGAGACCTTTTTTAGGGTTATCCAACATCCAAAGCACTGCAGCCATCACTCCAACCGCCACTTGTAAAGTCGTCGCATTCTGACCAGGGGTAACACGCCTGGCTTCTTCTATTGACAGATCACTGCCAGTCCACCAAGAATTATACGCATGACCCATTAGTAGAGCACCTAAGATATCAGCGCCTGAAGTAATTTCATCAGACATAATGCGCTGTTTGACTGGTAATTCATAATTTAACCCGCGTAATTCATGCAAAGACGAAAGTGTCTCATGGCAGGGCATATACGCATAATGCACAGTGGGGCGATACACAGCCTTCTCACCATCCCAAACTGTCATGCGATCGGAAATACCAAACGCTTCGCCGTGGCGAATCACCATCCCGACGATTTCTTGATTCGGAATCCATGACCTCACCCAGGTATTCATTCCCATCTGGTTTAAAAAAATCTGGTTTTTCGGACCCTTATCTGGGATAACTGAATAAGCCGGCAGTTTTTTTTCATGAGTGCCCCAGCCCATTTCCGACGGCGCCGTCCCTTCTTCGCGTAATCCTTCAATGCTCCAAGTACCCACAAACTCGTTCACTTCCTTGGGCCGATTGGTGATTTGGGTATCGCGCTCACTGACGTGGATGGTCTTTACACCTAATTTCTGACCTAGTTTAGCGAAATTCCGATCCTTAATGTATTGCTTGATCTCATCCTCGTCCGCGCCCGACGCTTTTTTATCCACAATCAGTTTCTGGGCAATATCAATCAAACCTTGTTTAGTAAAATGAGAAATTAAACCCGGATTGGCTCCATGATCCACAACTGCGCTGACCGCCGACTCCCAGCCTTTGGATAAACTCTTCATCTCCATTTGCCGGGCGTATAGAGATTTATCATAAGTACTGCGGGCAGCATAAGGATCCCATTCCTCGACCGAAGTATTAACGTACAAAACATTATGGTTGTGACACCAGGTTAAAATATCGATCGCACCGATGTTCCAGGCCAAATCAATAACCAAACCGCCATGGTCTATATATTTAGACAACAGCTGGTCCAAGGTTTCTGAAGTGATTTTCGCTTGGACGAAATTTAGTCCTTGATCAGTATATTGTTTGAGGTCTTGGGTCTTGTCAGCAAAATCGATTAAGGTTACACTTTTCGGCGAGATGTCGAGTTTATCAAACAAAATCGGCAAGGTGCATTGTGAGACTGAACCGTAACCTATAATCAAAATTTTATGTCCAAATTTTTTCTTCAATTAAATCTTTCTCTTTTTTCCGTCTCTGAATCGGAAAAATTATTCTAAAGTCATTGTAAAGCAACTAAAAATGTTGTCAAGCCAGTAATACAACTTCGATGCTTTTGCTTTAATAGTTTTTGTATTGAATTTATCTGGCATTTGATTATACTTTCACGAAATATCAAGAATAATACTTCAGCAAAAGCGAACACAAAAACTATTATTGAAGTTGATATACTAAGTCAAGCCCATTTTCGCTTGGCCAATCTGGCCCCTTTTCTTCTCAGGTCGTTTTTTTTGTCTTTAAACTTGGAGATTTGTTCTTTGAGTTTTGGCAACACCAGATCAACTGCCGCATAAACATCTTCTGCTGATGCTTCTGCTCTCATAATCTTACCGCCGACAATCAATGTAATTTCGGAACGAAATATCAAACCAGTGCGATGGTGCTGGTCTCGTTCCAGTTCAACCTTTGCCTCAGTAGCCTGAATAAATTTTAACAATGAGCCGACTTTTTCTTCGACATACTGTTTAATTGAAGCGGTTAAATCCAGATGTGTCCCCTTGATTGTAATATTCATCCCGTTTAGAAATAATGATTAGTTAATAAATTTATATATTTATAATCAACCCATTAAGTACTCTTCTGCTAGACATCAACGATGTGCAATTTCTAACGGGATTCATCCCGTTTAGAAATAATGATTAGTTAATAAATTTATATATTTATAATCAACCCATTAAGTACTCTTCTGCTAGACATCAACGATGTGCAATTTCTAACGGGATTCATCCCGTTTAGAAATAATGATTAGTTAATAATTTTATCAGTAAAATTTTAACTTGGCAATCACTCCTCTAGTTTAAATCTCCAAATAGTCAAGCCGGCGATGGCTATAATCCAAATCAATAACCAGTATAAGTTATAAGCAAGATCCTGAAAAGTCGGGTTTGATAAATAAACTTGCCTTAAGGAGTCAGCTAAAAAAGTAATGGGCAAATACTTGGCGATGATTTGAAGAGACTGAGGCAAAAAATGAATCGGGTAAAAAACATTACCCAAAAAAGTCAGCGGCAGTCCAATCGCGGCAGTCAGAGGCGAGGCCGCATCATAGGACTTCGCAAAAGTTGAAATCAACAACCCGATCGGCAAAAACACAAACCCCCCTAAAATAACTAGAATTGGAATCCAAATTAGGGCCCCGTTGATTTGCACACGGAAAAATATCGTGCCAATCAGTGTTAGAAGTAAAGCCTGAAGAATCATGGTGATACTTCTAGCAGTCATTAAACTTAAAATCAAGGCCGTTTTCCGAACCGGGGTGACTGCCAATTGCCTGATAATCCCTCGATTTTTTATATCCGTCATCCAATATGCCAAAGTATAGATTCCGCCTTGCATAATCATCAAAGCAATTAGCCCAGGCAGAAGAAACGATGAATATGAAGTATTGCCTAAAATCAGTCCAATCGGTAACAATGAAAGACCAATATACAACAAGGCTGGAATCACTAAATTCCAAAACAAGGCGTTTCGGTTCCGGAAAATCATCAACAAATTAATCTTGGTCAATTGCCAATAAGTCATAAATTTCGCGCCAGCGTATCGATATCGCCCGCGCCCATCAATAAAACCACGTCATATTTGGAAATTTTATCGTGAATGAACTGTCCGCATTGATCCAAATCAGAAGCGTAGATCGCTCTCTCTCCCTTTTTATTAAGTTCCTCGACTAACTGTTGGGAACTGATTTGTTCCCCGTGTTCGCGGCCGATAACGTCAAAAATTTCGGGAATTATCAATTCATCAGGAGCGCTAAGCAAACTTTCGACAAATTCGCCAAACAGCGCTTTGGTCCGGTTATGATGATGCGGCTGAAACACGACCAAAATCTTTTTTTGCGGATAAAATTGCTTGGCCGCCTCAATTGTGGCAGTAATTGCGGCGGGATGGTGAGCGTAATCTGAAATTATCACTTTTCCCGCCAACTTCCCGACTTGTTCAAACCGCCGCCAGATCGCCGCGTAAGCCGCAAGCGTTCGCTGAATTACGTCAAGTTTGATGCCAAGTTTAATACTAGATAGTATCGCACCCAGAGCGTTAGCAACGTTAAAAACACCAGGAATACAAAGTTCAATCTCCCCGATCATGACATTGTTTAAATGCAGATCAAATCTTTGGCCCCCCTCGCGCAATTCAACGTTGATGGCTTGCAGATCAGCATAATGATGAATCCCGAAAGTAAATTTATGGCAACTGGCATTTCGACACACCTCTATAGTATTATGATCATCGGCATTATAAATCAAAATTCCGTCTTTTGGCAAACTATGAATGTACTGTCGGAAGGCTTCTTTAATATCATTCAAATCTTTATAATAATCCAGATGATCTTCGGCAATGTTGGTAACCACAATCATCTTCGGATGATTCTTCAACATCTTGCGAGCATATTCATCCGATTCCGCGACGAAAAATTGTCCCGTGCCCAATCGGGCGTTGGCTTTAAATTTTTCAGATTCGTTTTTTGCTGATAGCAATGAACCAACCAAAACCGACGGATCAGTGCCGGCGGCTTCTAAAATTAAGCCCAGCATGGCCGTCGTCGTTGATTTGCCGTTGGTGCCAGTCACTCCAATTCCAAATTTATCATCCATCAATTGGCCGACTGCCTCAGCTTGCGTCAGTTTAGTAATCCCCAATTGATCCAATCGCGCAAGTTCTACAAACCCCGGGGAATCACGGGTCACGTCCTCCGAATAAATGACCAAATCCGGTTTTGGTTCTAAATTATCCAAAGAATGACCGATAATTACTTTAATCCCATCCGAGATTAACCGGTTCGTAATTTGAGACTGTTTGTTATCCGATCCCCAAACTTTTTTTCCTAAGGACGAAAGCATCCGCGCCAAAGCCGAGACTCCGATCCCTCCGATCCCTAAAAAATATACGTTCTTGGCTTGTTTAATGTTCATAGACTTTAGGAGCAAGCGTGTTTTTTTCGTTGCCCTGTTGGGAAAGTTTATAATTTTCTATTAACTTGCGGATTTGGGGAATCGCGGCTTGTGCCGTTCGCCTACCCTCCAGATAAATTTTCTTCATGCTTTTAAATTCCGTCCGGCCATAATTCTTAACCGAGGGCTTGAGCATCAAATCACACGCCTCGTCTGATTCTTTCCACCGTTCTTGAATATGAAAGGAGTGTTCGATGGCTTTTGACAACACTGTCAAAAAACCCGGCACCTTGATATCCTCTTCTTCCAAAACATCCGACTGGCTGTCTATCCGAAACAATAATTTGGGTAAGCCCATAATCCGGCTTAAAAATCTGTAGCCGCGCCAAATCGGCAACCGTTGTTTGTAAATAAATCTAGTCGCCGCAATGTTGACGCCAATGACGATATCCGCCCCCATTTGTTTGACTGCCAGCGTTGGCACGACATTGACTAACCCGCCGTCAACCAAAATTTTTCGCCCCCAAACCACGGGTTCAAACAAGCCGGGAACCGCCACAGAGGCTTTAAACGCCTTATTAATGTTGCCCATATTCAATACCACTAATTCCGCAGTGTTTAAATCCGCAGCCACAAACCCTAAGCGACAATGCGTAATGTCTTCAAATCTCAACCCTCCTGTAATTTCAGTCAGCTGTCTGTCCATTTCCTTATTATTGATATGAAACAGAGCTCCTTTGGCGTTTTTCATGGACCATAATTTCAAAACTTTTGTTAAAGAGGCATTATAAAACCACTGCTTCAATTTATCCAAAGTCCCGGCCGCGAAGCTAGCGGCAATTAAAGCCCCGGAAGAGCAACCAACGATTACATCAACTGGAATATTATTTTCCATCAGCACTTCCAAAACCGCGATATGGGCAATCGCCTTTCCCGACGCCCCGGAGAGCGCTATTCCAATTTTAGGCCTATTCTCGTCCATTTTGTAAAACAATTTTAGCTATGCGATCGGCGGCGTCTTTTGGCATAAGCTGGCTAATATTAGCGGCTAAAGTTTTGGCGGAGGTTGGATTGAATTTAAGATGATTGATTGCTCTGATCAAATTATCGCTGTTTGCTGATTGACCAAACAGCACAACAGCAGAATTAGTGTATATGAGTATTTTAGCATTATCTTCCTGATGCGTCTGCGGCATCGGGATAATAATCGCCGTTTTGCCCAAAGCGGATAATTCAGCGATTGTGGAAAGACCGGCCCTGGCAATCACCAAATGCGCTGCTTTTAATATCGCAGCGTATTCTAAAAAAGGAATTAATTCAAAGGCGTGATAATTTGGGTCCTTAAATTTAATATAATTTTTATTCTTCCCGGTTTGATGCACGACTTGGTGGGACTTTATCAATTGCGGCAATATTTTTTCAATTAGTTGGTTAATCTGATCCGAACCGGTCGCGCCTCCTAAAACCAATAATATCGGCAAACGATCGTGTAATTGAAAATATTTGTTGACATCAGCCTTAGAAGTCTGCAATGTTGGTCTGACCGGATTCCCCACCCATTCGGCGCGAGGCTTTAATTTATTATCGAATAGCCCGGAACCGGAATAAAATTGTTTCGCTGTGCCTTCAAACGTGGTGGTAATTTGGTCAGCAAACGGCGCGACCAATTTATTCGCCAACCCGACTCTGGCGTCTTGTTGATGTATGACAATTTTGATTTTGAAAATTTTCGCAGCCCAACAAACCGGGACCCCGACGAAACCGCCGGCCGAAAACACGACATTCGGTCGAAATTTCGAAACTACAAAATAGGCGCTGAAAAATCCAAACAATAAAACTATCGGCGCTAGAATATTTCTCCAAGTAAAATAGCGTCGCCACTTGCTGGCTGGAATTGAAACGAACCTTATCCCGACCTGCTCCACCATTTCTCGTTCCGGTCCTTTTTTGGTGCCAACAAATAAAAATTGAGTTTTGGGATGGACTTTTTTGATGGCCTCCGCCACGGCCAGCACTGGGCTGACTGGTCCGCCGGAACCACCACCGGTTAAAAGTATTTTCATACGCTTTGGTATGCTTTAATGGTCTGGGCCGCAGCTTCTTTCCAGCTAAAATGTTTTGAGCGGCTAAGTGCTAAGTTAGCCAACTCTTCCAATCTTTTGGAATTGCCAAGCAGTCCTGATAACACGTCCACGATATTTCTCAAATTATTCGGGTCAAAATACTCCGCCCCTGATCCTAAAATCTCGCGTAGCGTTGGGATATCGCTGCAAGCAATCGGCACTCCGCATGCCGCGGCTTCGAGTGCAGTCAAGCCAAACCCTTCCATCAACGATGGCAAAACGAATAGCGTGGCGGCATTATATAGCAGATTCAAGTCTTCATCACTAACGCGCCCAGGCATAATTATTGAATCGTGATATCTGTTATCTGTTATCTGATTTCTGATCTCCGGATAGTTCTGATCTATCTCGCCGGCCAATACCAGTTGCAGTTCAAATCCCATCGAACGCAGTTGCTCAAAGGCTTTGGATAGGATAGGTAAATTTTTATAACGGCGCCAGACGCCGACATATAAAATATACGGTTTGGTTATCCCAAATTTCTTAGAAACTTGCTCAAAGGCAGTTTGTTTGTCAATCATGCCAAAGTTAGATTTAAAACCTTCATACACGACTTCGATCTTTTGAGCGGAAACGGAATAATAATCTAAAATTTGTTGTTTGGTGGCAGCGGATACTGCAATGATTTTTTTAGCAGAGCTTAAAGCGTGGGCGAAAACTAAACGGTAAGCTAAACGGTGGAAAAAATGTGATTTTTTGCGACCCGGAAATAGAGTATGAGTTAAATCATGGATTGTTACGACAAACGGTTTGCGATAGAAAATCGGCACATTGAAATGCGGGAAATGAACCAAATCCAGCTTTTCTTTATTTAAAATCGCGGGCAGGCGAAATTGCTCGGCCAAAGAATAATGCGGGATATCGACAATAACAATTTTCTGGCCGAATGATTTATGACCTTCTGCCGACTCGGCATTACGAAAAAATAAAACGTATTGATTATTTCGATCTAATTTCAAAACTTGCTGAGTTAACTCAGTAATATAGCGATCAATTCCCGATCCCCCGCCAAGCATCCTTAAATCAAGTCCGATGCGCATATTTTTCCTCGACAAACTCTTTAATCTTTTTCTGAAAGATTTTCTTATCGTATTGCTGGGCCTGTTGGCGAATCGTTTCAGCGTTATATTTTTTGGCATCAAAATTTCTCACCACGGTTTTTATGGCTTCAACCGATTGTTCTTTAAAAAATTCCCCGGTTTTGCCCTCAATCACGCTTTCCAAAGCACCTCCCGCCCGATACGCTATCACCGGAGTACCACAAGCGTTGGCCTCTAAAATCATAATTCCTGCGTCTTCTTCGGCTGGAAAAATAAAAGCTTGCGCCTCGCTATATCTACGACGCAACTCATCATCTGAAATTCTCCCCAAAAATTCGATATTTGATTTAGCCAATTTTTTAAGTGCTGCCAGCTTCGAACCCGTTCCTGCGATTTTCAATTTCAAACCAGATACGTTGAACGCTCCAACAACAATCTCCATTTTTTTGTAGGGCTCCAATCGGGAGGCAGTAAAAAAATAGTCCTTTTTTTCCGAAACCGGTCGAAAAAATTCGTTATCCACGGGCGGCGGAATTACGACGGAGTCCCGTTGATAATATTTTCCGATTCTTTTGCGGACATTTTCTGAATTGGCGACAAAAAAGTTGACCCGCTGTGCTGCCTTATAATCCCAGCGCCTCAAGTATGGCAGCACCGAACTGCCCGCCCATTTAAGAAAAAATGGATAAGGCATGGCTTTTAAGTAACTTTTGGCTTCTGTCCACAAATAGCGGGTGGGCGTGTGACAATAACAAATATGCAACTTGTCAGTCTTAATTCCTTTCGCAAACGCCGAAGAGTCCGAGATTACCAAATCAAAATCATCAAATTTAAACGACTCAATTGCCTGCGTCATAAAAGGCAAAAGTAATTTATAATGAGTCCGGGCCAGTGGCCAATTATTCAGAAAACTTAAACGTTTTTGGTACTGTTCAAATTTTCCATGTGTTTTTTTCTCATCATAAATCAAAACATGAACCATAGCATTCGGCCAGATTTCTAGAAAATTCTCCAAGACCCGCTCCGCCCCTCCTAGTTGGGTCAAAAATTCATGAACTAATGCAATACGCATAATTATTGAGTGAATAATTCTTTAAAACCGGTTTTTGAATCCAAGATCCTTTTATAACTGACGTCTCCTATATCATTATCAACAACGGCTTTATCAATTTCTTCTTTCAACAATTGTAATACTATGATACAAGATAGTATTATAGTATTTACACCGGTAGTTGTTTTCGGGCAGAGGTTTCTCTTGTTCTTCGCTTTAAAACTTTATTAATTGTACCAAAACCTTCCCTCAACACATTTGCGGCAAAAGTACTTTCACGGAATTTCGGCAATCTTCTATGTTCCAATCGATCTTGGCGTTCACTTTTTTTACGCTGAAGACTTTTTTCTAAATACTGCAACTTTTCATGAACGGTTCTCAATCCAGAACCGCCTCTTTCTAGCGCATTACTTATAGATGTGATTGTTGGCGGAGTAACTTTTAAATCCTCGGATATGGATTCATAAGTTTGCCCTTCTAATAATCTTCTGCCTATCTCTAACCGCTTAGCCAGCATTTTATATTCTGTGTGAGTAAAAATATCTCTAAAAAATGAACGGACTTCATCTTTAGAATCTAATAATGTAAATGCCGACCAAAGATTATTAATATAATAACCTAGATCCTTGGGGTCTAAAGCCCTTTTAGATAATTTTGTCATAATATCCACCTAATTTAATACTTTAATACGAGATAGTATTATAGTACTTAATTACTTAAAGCTTATCAATAGTCGACTTTCGGCTTTCTACCGAGCAAAATCAAGACTGTCTTGAAAATAATATAGATATCCAGCCAAATCGACCAGTTTTCAATATAAAAAGAATCCAGTTGAATTTCTTCCTCAAACGAAATCTCTGGCTTCTCACTCGCCTGTTTAATTTGGGTCAGCCCCGTAGCGCCGGGTTTTAGGACAAATATCCGTTTGTATTCGCTGCGGAAATGATCAACTTCCGAAACCATGTGCACCCGCGGACCCACCAAGCTCATCTGACCGCGGAGAATATGCCAGAGTTGCGGCAGTTCATCGATTTTTGTCCGCCGAAGAAATTTTCCAACCGGTGTTACTCTTGGGTCATTTTTTATTTTAACGAAAGGACCAGATCTGACATTCTGTTTTTCGAGTTCTTCTCTCAGCTTATCTCCAGAAGTTGTCCCTTCGCTCATATCATAATACATCGTGCGGAACTTGAAACACTCAAACTGGCTCAATCCGGCGGCACGGGGCTGGTGGAAAAAAACCGGACCCCTAGACGATGCTTTAATCATAACAGCCGTCAACAAAAAAAACGGACTTAATAAAATCATTGCCAAAAAAGAAAAAATAATATCCATTAAGCGTTTCACGACTCGGCCCCAACCATCCAACGGTGTCCCCTTCAACACAATCAGTGGAATCCCAGAAATCGTCTCCACCGCAATATTGCTCCTGGATGTTTCAAACAAATTGGGAACAAAATTGAATTTTACCCCATAATCGCGGCAAAATTGTAAAATTTTCGTACTAATCTGTGGATCCAGATTAGGATCGGCTTGCAATAATTCATCCAGGCCAAAATTTACCCGGTGTTGTTCCAACTTCTCGATCAATTCACCCAATGACAACTCAGACCCAATATTACCAATAATTTTAAAACCCAATTCCGGACGGACCTGGATCTCACTGATTAATTCGTGAGTATTACTACGACTACTGATCACCAATAATCTGTGCAGTCCAATTCCGTGGCGAAGCATCTGCACTTGAATTTGTCTTAAGGCCAGACGACCGAAACTGATTAGGACAATCGTTAGTCCCCAAGTAAATAAAATTATCAAGCGGGATGGGAAAACTTGCTGGTTGAAGAAGAAGAGAATCACGACCAACAACAGTCCGGAGGAGATCGCCAAAATTATTTTGAACAGCTCGGAGGAAATTCGTCTGGTGCCTTTCAAATTATATAACCCGGCCAAAGCTAATAGCACGATGATGATGGGGCTAATCCCAACTAATACTTGCAGATAATCGGCAATCGTCATGCTATACAAAATCGGTCGCAGCTCCGAAACTTGAAAGCGCAAATAAAAGGCGATGACCCCGGCCAATATAATCATCACCCAATCCATGAAAATCGAGATTAAATTAAACAACAACTCTGAACGTTTCATATCATAGGTATCGATTCGAATATACGAATTTAATAATGATACTAATCTCTCAAGCTTTAACGATTCGTATAATTAGTATGTATTAGTAAATTAGTATCGATACTAATTATACCATTTTCTCGACGATTTTTCCAGCTCGAACAAAATAAAAACCCCGCACGAATGCGAGGTCTTTATATACTAAAATTAGTATTCGTCTCTGCGTCCACCGCGTCCGCCGCCGAATCCACCACGGGACCCGCCGCGTCCACCGCGATCACCTTCAACTTTTGGCCGGGCTTCGTTAACCGCCAATTTGCGGCCGCCGAAGTCGGCATTGTTGAACATCTCGATGGCTTTGGCAGCTTCCTCAGCTGTCCCCATCTCGACGAAGCCGAATCCTTTGGATCGGCCAGAGAATTTGTCAGTGATCACTTGGGCTGACAGGACGTTTCCGGCTGCTGAAAAATGCTGCTTCAGCTCATCGGAAGTCGTCGAGTAGGGTAATCCACCGACAAACAATTTCATATTACTCATTTATAAACCTTCAAACAAAGGGAAACAGGTTAAAAATTACTAATTTCTAATTACTAATTTCTAATTACTTAACCCTTTTTTAATGCGCTTCCCTTCGACTGAACCCAGCTCCAGTTTTGACAAACTAACTTTCAAAGATAATTATTTTAATCGCGTTAATTAAAATTATCTCTAAAAAAATTAACTCGACAAAACTGGGGCTGGGAGAGGAAACGTGATAAGTATAGCAAACATTGACTTTTAGGTCAATAGGCCCAAGATAAAAACCCCTGAGTCTGGGGTTTTTATCAATGCTTTCTAAGCAAGTTGTAAGCCGAATTTTGTCTGACCCCGATATTACTCGAGGGAAGTAATCATCTCTCTAGGCCCAACATTACTATTGGGCTCAAGCCATCAACCCGTCCCGACTTGTCGGGACCTATTTGACGTTGCACTGTTAAGTAGGAATTTAGCCGTTTCACTTTCTGCATTACTGCAGAATTCCGCCCAGTCATTCGACTGGGCGCCCACGATCCTCTCGGATCGAGACGTCACTGTTCGCATCCCTTGATCGCTCATGACGGGTGTTACCCGCTACTTAAGGTTGCATGAACTCATGAGAATTCCATTCAACCTACGTGTTCGGACTTTCCTCCCCCGCCAAAGGCGGGGGCGATTACTCACTTACTTAGAAAGCAAAATATATTATATACCTTTTTTGCGAAATTGTCAATAGTTATTCGCGTTCTTCTTCTTCGTTTTGATTGACCAAACCATAACAATTGTCACACAAATGCGCAATGTCTCCGACATTGACTCGATCCCCGGTAGTTTTTTCCACATAGTTACGAATCGCAGTTTGCAAATCAAAGTCCTCCGAATAGTTGCGAATCATCGGATCGTGACGTTTGCAAATCTCACAAATCTTCTTATGACTCAATGTATGTTTATGTAATGGCACTCTCATGACTTGATTATAGCACAAATTTATGTTAAGATTTGGTGTCATGACAAGACCAGACATTCGAAACATCGCCATCATCGCGCATGTGGATCATGGGAAGACCACGCTCGTTGACGCCATGCTCAAACAAAGCCATGTCCAAAGAAACATCGAGGACATGGGCGAATTAATTATGGACTCCATGGACTTGGAGCGTGAGCGCGGCATTACTATCAAGGCCAAAAACGCCTCAGTTGTTTATTCCTCCGGGGGAGGATCCGCCTCCGGCGGAAATAATGTCAAAATTAATATCGTAGACACGCCTGGCCACGCCGACTTTGGCGGCGAGGTCGAACGAACTTTGCGCATGGTAGATGGCGTCCTTTTGCTTGTCGATGCCAAAGAAGGCCCCATGCCGCAGACTAAATTTGTGCTCAAGAAAGCCTTAGAGCTAGGCCATAAAGCCATTGTCGTCATCAACAAAATCGACCGCTCTGATGCCCAGATTGATGAAGTGGTCAATCGGACCTTTGATTTGTTTGTTTCCTTGGGTGCTAACGACGAACAATTAGACTTCCCGATCATTTACGCTTCTGCAATTGCGGGAACTGCGACGACCGATTATCACAAGCCCGGCGTGGATTTGATCCCGCTATTCAACACGATATTAGAAAAAATTCCCGGACCCACGATAATTGAAAACGAATCCTTACAGATTCTGGTTCTAGCTTTAGGCTACGATTCCTACAAAGGCAAACAAGGAATCGGCAAGATCTACTCCGGCACGATCAAAAAAAACATGCCGATTCTGCAGATTGCGCCGGATGACGAAATGTTTCCCGGCCGCGCTATCGACCTCTCGGTATTTAAAGGCCTGGAGAAAGAATCAGTCGACGAAGCGACCGCGGGTGAAATCGTCTCCGTCGCGGGATTAGAAGAAGTTTCCATAGGCTCGACGATCACTGACCCAGCGGATCCGAAAAAAATGGATCCCGTGCATGTCGATGAGCCAACTGTTCAAATGACCTTCTCGGTCAACAATTCGCCGTTTGCCGGCCAGGAAGGTAAATTTGTCACGTCCCGCAACCTCCACGACCGATTATTTAAAGAATTGGAAACTAATGTCGCGTTGAAAGTTTCGGAAACCGGCAGTCCTGACTCTTATCAAGTCGCGGGACGCGGGGAACTGCATTTAGCCATTCTCATCGAAACCATGCGCCGGGAAGGCTTTGAACTCCAAGTGTCGCAACCCGAAGTCATCTTCCACGAAAAAGACAACGTGAGATCTGAACCATTCGAACGTTTATCAATTATTATCCCAACTGCTCACCAAGGCGCGGTCATCGAAGAAGTCGGGCAACGTAAGGGTGCCCTCATCCACATGAACCATACCGAACACGGCGACGTGCATTTGGACTACGTGATTTCCACGCGCAACCTGATTGGCCTGAAATCTAAACTCTTAACCCAAACCAAAGGCACGGTGATCTTAAACCACATTTTCGAGGCTTATAAGCCAGTCGAGACGTCTAATCTCGTAGAATTGCCTCATGGGAGCCTAATTGCCTCGGAAACCGGTCTCTCAAACGCGTATGGACTGAACAACGCGCAGGAGCGCGGCACCCTGTTCATCGGGCCAGCGACCGAAGTTTATCAGGGCATGATCGTGGGCGAAAACGCGAAAGTTGAAAATATTGAAGTTAATATCAACAAAACGAAAAAACTGACGAACATGCGAGCGTCAGGATCTGATGATGCGATCATTCTGACCCCGCCGAAAGTCATGAGCTTGGAAGAATCGTTGGAATTTTTAGGTCCGGATGAACTTCTCGAGGTGACTCCTCAATCTCTGCGTCTGCGCAAAAAAACCCTCGATCCGAACAAACGCAAACGAGAAAAAAATAAGCAAGAATAGCTCCCTCTCCCCATCCCCGCACATTGATTTCCGCCGAGTAAGCGGGGATCTTAATGAGGATGGGTTACGAAAAAAATTACTCAACCAACTCACAAACCGCCACAAACCGTTTCAGAGCCGTGCCCACCGGATAAGACGTCTGTAGAGTCAAAAGCTTCTTTTCGTAATTGTGTTGATCCAGCACTGACAGATCGTCCTTTTCCACGATCTTTTTTTCAATCACCTTGTATTTAAACTTCTGCCCGTCCTGGTTGGTCACGACAATCTCCGCTCCCAGCTCAATTTTTGGCAACCGCGCGAAAACCGTCTTAAATTTACCCTTGCTCCAGACATAATCTGACGAGTGGCCGAAAATATAAGGATTGCCCAAACTCCCGATTTGGGCCGTCGTGGGATAATGCACGACTCCATAAATCAAGGCGGCCTGAAAAGCTCTCTCCGAAACCTCATACACCTGCATAATCGGGACACTAACTCCCAGACTAGAAATGCTTAAATTGCCGATCTGATCAAACTTTGGCGCTTGAACAGTCGATGGACTACCGATCGGCAAAGATGGCGGGATCACTTGGTCAGGTTGATTTAATTCGGTTTTAGGATCTGCTATTACCTCGTATTTCGCATTCTGCCAAAAATACTGCCAGTTGCTGACGACGAAAGCTATAATAACTAATAACAATCCCAGGCCCAAAAGTCTTAGATTCTTTACCATAAGATTAATTCTAGCATATAAGAATTATCCCTCTAGGGACCATCCCCGCGAAAGCGGGGATCTTACCGAGCTTACATAGATCCCCGATTACTTTCGTCGTTCTCTCCCTCGGGGATGGACTAGAAGTTAAAGCAGTCAGACCCTTAAAAAGCCACCGGCTTTGAGTGCCAGTGGCTTTCTTGTTACGTGATCCTTGTTACGTGTTACGTGATTGATACTTATAAGCGAGCGGATAAATTCCGAGCATCAGCAAGAACAAGAGATAGCCGACGGAATTTCCGGTTCGAGGAAGTTCTGTGGCTGCACCCAAAACTTGGGGTGCTGGGGTTGGTGTAGGTGTGGGTATTGGCACGAAGGTGCTGCAATCAAGACAGCTAATTCCACCGCCTCCGCCGCCACCGCCGCCCCCTCCACCACCACCGCCGGATTCAACAGTAATGCCGATCTCGTCATGATCATTATTAGAATTCAAATCAATATCTGGGTCCAAATCAACATCCGCTTCGTTGAGGATGGTGCCGCTGGATGCTTCTACTGTAGCGACAATAGTCAAGGTTACGGTTTGTCCGTTAGTTAGGGCGCCGATGGTCCAGATGTTGGTATTCTCATCATACGTGCCTTGCGTAGCATTAGCTGAATCAAAACTTAAATCTGAAGGCAAGGCATCTGTAACTTCGACCGAAGTTGCGGTATCCGGTCCATGATTCGTCACATTGACCGTGTATGTAACTTGCTGGCCTTGGCTGACTGATTGGTCATCCACTTCTTTGGTCAATTCCAGATCCGCGCTTGGCTCCCCGCCGCCCTGACCATCTTCGAAAATGTTCGTAAAGGTACAGATAATCGCTTGATCTGCGCCGACTTCGACGGCATTGTCCTCGCCAACTGTAACTGCCATATTGTCATTGGCCGCATTCACACAAGTCAGCGATGAGCTGTAATTCGATCCAGGATCGGCTTCAGAAACATAGTAAGTCCCGACTTCGACTTCATTTGGTCCCGTCGTGGCATCCACTTCATCCACTGGCTCAGAATCAACATCGTCATCTCCGGCAGTCGTGCCGATCGCTAAAGTAGTACTGCCGGCAGTACCTACCCAAACTTTAATCAACTCAATCGTCCCGGTTTCGGGCGGGGGCGGAAATTCGTATTGGTTTAGTACAATTAAGACGCGATTTGGATTGCCTTCCGTTAGGAAAATATCACCATCCGTATCCAGATTCCGATCGCCATCATTTAATAAATTAAGATCAAACAATTCTCCCGAATAAGGGAAGAAGTCTCCCAGATCGTTAACAGTGGAACTAAATTGATCATTATAACCGACTTCGCTCCAGGTCTCATCATCGGCCAGAGTAATCTCTTCTTCTCCGTAGTAATAATGACCCAATGCCAAATTCGAGATTGTCACACATTCCGCGTCCTGATCCTCATCCTCACCGATCAAATTAGCATTAAAGGTCAGCGCGGCATCAAACACGGTATCCGAGGGCACTGGCTGGGCAGAGACTCCTTGTGAAGTCACGGTATTCAACCAAGGAATGGTGAAACTCACGCCGTCAACTTCTGTGCCGTCCACAATGTTGCCTTGCTCATCAGTAATAATTTTACAGACTGTGATCGAACCAGTTGGCTCTTCCGTTTCTTGGAACGTATTGGTGAAAGTACAGACAATCTCTTGATCTGCGCCGACTTCTACGGCATTGTCCTGGCCAACTGTGACTTCAGCGTTATCGTTGGCAGTATTGATACAAGTCAGCGAAGATTGATAATTTAGGCCGGGGTCGGTTTCAGAAACATAGTAAGTACCAACTTCAACTTCGTTAGGACCGGTTGAAACGTCAGCTTCATCAGCCAATTCCGAATCAACATCATCATCTCCGGCAGTCGTGCCGATCATGACGATCGTGACCCCCGCCGCTCCGACCCATTCTTTCTCTAGTTCGATCGTGCCGGTCTCTGGTTCCTCTTCTGGAACATTAAAGGCAACACAGTAATAAGTTTGGTTGGCCTCTGGTTCATCAACCCTTTCCCAGTTGTCATAATTTGTGACATCGCTATGGCAGTACATTTCAGCTGATACATCAGACTCCGTATCCTCTGGAGCGGCAAATGGAATAAATCCTTCCTTCAGAACTTCCCGAACGAAGAAATGCCAAACATCATCAGTATCAAACGTTGTGGTAAGAACGCCATTTGAATCCGTCGCGCCAATGATAGTTTCCCATGGGCTTCCAGCCTCACCGATAAATGACCCGCCCGGATCAAGCGTATTCGGGTCATCATCATTGGCTACATTCTCTGGTCCCCAATATCTGATTTGGAACTGCCAGTCCGGCTCCAGATTACACTGCGGGTTCTCGTTAAGAAAATCAGAAGCAGTATTTTCATCGATTATCATATCTTCCCCAGCCCAGTTCGGGAGATCGGATTCCTCCGGGCAGACGATTTTTGTTAGTGAAATGGTGGCATCTTCTGACGGCGGCTCAACTACGACGGTATTAGTGAAGGTGCAGGTAGCTCCCTCGGAGGTTAACTCAACATCCGTGCAACCTCCCTCGTAGGACACATCGAAATCATCTCCCGGATCAACTTCAGTTACAGTAAATGGGCCGTCCGCTAGAGTCAGCTCCACATCATTGGAGCCGTCGGCTTCGAAAAGAATTGCAGAGCCACCGTTTATCTGGAAACTAAAATCATCCGCAGTAGCCTCAGTATCGCCTTCTATTACTTTAATAATTGACAAAATACCAGTAGTCGGTTCTATCACACCATCGCCATCACATGCGCCGTTGTTCCAAATATCCTGTCCTTCGGCATCCCAGTTCTGACCAGGATAAGATCCAGGGTCGCCATGGTTATCTAAATAGTGATATGGCGGAATAATATCGTCGGCATGCTGTTCATGTCCATTCGGGGCCCCGCTGTGACTATTAATGCTTGGGCTATTGCTTACAAAATTGGTGCCGTTTCCCGTATGGCAAATTGTGACGCTAGTTTGAGGCACGCCGCCAAACGGATCATGGTCAGCGCTGACAGGGGTCACGCCAAAGGTAAATACCAACATCGCCATAATGCCGATGCCGGCTAAAACTTTTTGCGACTTTTCTTTGTTCACTATTGAATAAACGCTATTCATAAAGTCTTTCCTTTTGGGCAGACGCTTGACGCGCCTGACTTTTCCTCCGAAGGAGGATCCGCCTCTGGCGGAAATATCATTAATTAAATATATCTTCTTTTTTTGCATATATTTTTGTTTTCCCAGTAATACAACTTCGATAAATGGTCTAGTTTGCTTTTGCGATTAAATAAAGTCCTGTTATAGATTTTACTTTGATAGTCGAAATAACTTTAACTTAGTCAACCATTTGAACTGCAAAAGCAATCGAAGTTGTATTACTGGGTTTATTTTATCCCGCACCAGTTTAGATGAATTTAGTTATTGATAAATTTATATTGGCACTGCCTTGATTATAAACTATTCTATAAAATAATCGCTCAAAAACTGGTGCTGGATTAATTGACTCTAGAGTATATATCGAAAGCACCAAACTGTCAAGCCCTGTGCTCTGGAGATGAAAAAAGCCCTTATTTAAGGCATTTTTTACGTTGAATACCTTCAAATAACGCTCTCGTATGAACAGAATAGTATATATCCTTAAAACTTGCAAGTCGGTCAAATGTGCATAAAAATTACTATTATCGGCAATTAAAAAAGCCCCAGAGACTCCGGGGCTTTCTTCTAGCTAGCCCAAATCACGAAAGTAAACAATTTCTGGTTTCTCCCTAAATCTTTTTCAAATAGGGAACCCTGGCCCCTCGCGTCTTGGCGGATTTGCTGGCCCCAGTCAGAAGAATCTTTAGGATTGACTTGGCGATTTCCAGTCGGCGGGCTTGCTAGCACCGTGGTTGTGCTGTCCAAATGCGCGTAAATAATTTCCAGCTCATCATAATCGTGCTGATTGGGATGCTGGTTGCTTGACGGGTCATTGGTGTAATCCATGCACGTCCCCAAGTTCGGGTTGGTGAATTTCTCGTCTTGGTGATCCAGTCCCAGCGTATGCCCTACTTCCTGGCATGACACTAAATTACGCCAAGCCGTGGTGTTATACTTCGCCGTGTTGAAATATGTATCGTTTAATCTAACCGTGCCTTGCGTGATGTGCTTGCCGCTGACCCAGATCTGAGCCACGCCCAACCAACCATTGTTGCCATACTTACTGTTGCAAACTTCCACCCGGCCGGCAGTCGCCTTACAGTTTTTCGGATTGGCTCGCCCGGCAACGATTTCCGTGTTTAAAACATTAGAAACGCTCCAATCAATCGAAGTAGTACCCAAGATCGAATCCCACTGGCTCGAGACATTGTCTCCCAGTTTAAGAGTGAAGGGATTGCTGGTGCGGGCCCAATGATAGCCATTCCAGGAATGGTTGGCTGAAGCGATATTTGCCGCAAAGACTAAGGCAAAAATCGAACTAAAAACCAGGGTTTTTTTAATCATAAAAATTAATTAATATTAATGCTCTGCGTTAATTTGTCCTGTAACTCTAATTATAGCATGATTGCCCACTGGTTGTCCAGCGTCGTTGACTAATTGCACTTTCACATCGGCATTTAACGATTGACTGACGTATTGCTGCAGCTGACAATTAAACACAGCTTGGATACTGCCGCCGACATTTCCTTGGGTCGTGAGGTTCAACCAACCCGGCAAAGGACTGTATATTTTCCACTTACTAGCGCCGCTGCCATTAACTTGACTGGTCCCGATTACTTGGGGACACTGAGTCTGTCCAATGTTATGAACAAATGTCAGATTCGAAGAAGTAAGCGTGAGTGAAATTATTTCAATCGGGATAGTCGTGGCATCAGGCGCTGGAACTCCAGTACTGGGCTTGCACAAATTCTTGCCATCACTGCCATCCACACCGGGAGGATTACCCGCCCCGCCA
>Ga0209541_10001092_pt1 | contig 54097 bp, 64 predicted proteins | sample RifCSPlowO2_01_FD_184027 | JGI IMG/M metagenome (GOLD analysis project Ga0209541, IMG submission 184027) | Groundwater microbial communities from Rifle, Colorado - Rifle CSP2_plank lowO2_0.1 (SPAdes) (version 2) | ecosystem: Environmental > Aquatic > Deep subsurface > Groundwater | place... | reverse complement strand
AATGTAACAGATAAAGTAATTATTAAAACAGAGGTTAAATCTAGAGATAATATCCCCCCAGAATTAATTGATGTGTTCCGTAGATTTTATGGTTCTTTGAAATAAAAATGATAAATGGTTTACTTATTTTGTGTTTAAAGTAAAACTTATAAACTACCTATTTACTTTCATACTAATGAAAGAAGAAATACAAGCCCTCAAAGAGCGCAATAAGAAAGTAGAAGCAGATAAAGCTTGGGAAACTAGTTTTACTCGCAGAACCGTCATTGCAGTAATGACTTATATTGTGGTGGTTATTTTCTTAATCTTAATCAAAATTCCCTCCCCATTCCTCAATGCGCTTGTTCCAACAATTGGATTTATATTATCTACTTTAACCTTAACTTTTATCAAAAATAAATGGCTCTCTAAAATATACGGCAAATAAACCATGCAAAAAACCAACGACGTCATAGGTATGGGAAACATCTTAATGGACTTCTTAGTTGAAGTAGATGATAAACACTTAATAGAATTTAATCTGAAAAAAGGAGAGATGCATTTAGTTGAACATGAAAAAGCTCAAGCGTTTCTGCATAAGTTAAAACAGTATGAGTTAAAAATAGAAATGGTGCCTGGTGGAAGTGTTGCAAATACTCTGAGGGGAATTGGAATTCTAGGCGGAAATGCTATTCTCTGCGGCAAAATAGGTAATGATATTTATGGTGAAATGTACGTTGAAGAATTAAAAAAACATAAAGTAATTTCCCGCTTATCGAAACATTCTGCTATTACTGGCCATGCTCTTTCGTTTATCACTCCCGATTCCCAGCGAACTTTTTCTGTACATTTAGGTGCGGCAATTAACATTTCTTCAGAAGATATATTGGAAGAAGATATAATTATCAGTAAAATTATTCATTTAGAAGGATATCAATTGGAAGGGCAAACGAGAGAGACAGTTTTGTATGTCATGGAAATTGCTCGTAAGAATAAAACTTTGATTTCTTTAGACTTATCTGATCCTGGTGTAATACGAAGAAATAAATCTTTTTTGCAGAAAGTTGTCTTAGATTATGTAGATATTCTCTTTGTCAATGAAGATGAAGCGTTTGAATTTACCGGAGCTCAGGAAGAATCTTCAGCTAGGATGTTAGGAGAACAAGTTAAAATAGCTATAGTCAAATTAGGCAAGAAAGGATCATTGATTTGCAGTGAAGGAAAAATAATTTCTATTGCTCCATTTTCCGCAAAAGCTATTGATACTACGGGAGCAGGGGATACTTTTGCCGCCGGATTTTTATATGGATATTGTCAAGGATGGAGTTTAGAAAAAGCAGGCAAGTTGGGATCGTTATTTGCGTCAAAAGTAGTGGAGCAGAAAGGAGTAAAGTTATTACATTTTGATGGGGAAGAATTGAAGAGATTAATATCTTAACTGTAGTTTTTAATTCAACAATTATTATAAAGTACTTCTTCTCTAAAGCAATTATGGTAAAAATCGGCATAATCGGCGGCTCAGGATTAGATAATCCTACTATCTTAGAAAATGGGAAAGACATCGAAGTTAATACTCCTTACGGTCAGCCTTCTTCTCTATTAAAGGTGGGAACGATAAAAGGAATTGACGTGGTCTTACTAGCCAGACACGGAAGAGATCACTCTATCATTCCCAGCAATGTTAATAATCAAGCAAATATCTGGGCGTTGAAAGAAGTAGGTTGCACTCATATTCTTGCCTCTACTGCGTGTGGTTCTTTAAAAGAGAATATTAAACCAGGTGATTTTGTTTTTTTAGATCAATTCATTGATCGAACCACCAAAAGAAAACAAACGTTCTATGAACAAGGACAAGTATGTCATATTCCTATGGCTAATCCTTTTTGTGCCCAATTGAGGCAACAATTCACTGCTGCAGCTCAGCGTTTAGGGTTTTCGTTTCATCCTCAAGGTACGATCATTACTATTGAAGGTCCTCGATTTTCCTCTCGAGCAGAGTCAAAATTATTTCGTTCTTGGAATGCAGATGTGATTAACATGTCTACCGTTCCTGAAGTGGTGCTGGCTCGAGAAGCAGGAATTTGTTATGCGGCTGTGGCTATGAGTACAGATTATGACTGTTGGCATACTTCGGAAGAAGCGGTAACTTGGGAAGCGATATTGAAAGTATTTTCAAAAAATGTGGTGAATGTGATTAGTTTGTTTTTGGAAATTATTCCGTTAATTCAAGAAGGAGAATGTCAATGCCAAAAAGATATTAAGACCTCAATTGTAGGAGGACACACAGAAAAAAAATCCTCCATTAATAATTTTGATCTGAAAAATAGTATTCGTACCATACCTAATTGGCCTAAGCTCGGAGTTATGTTTAGAGATATAACTACTTTATTGCAGGATCCTAATGCGTTTAAACAGTGTATTGAGAAATTCAAAGAACATTACCAAAACAAAGGAATCACTAAAATTGTTGGAATTGAATCCAGGGGATTTATTTTCGGTGCTGCTCTAGCTCGAGAATTACATTTACCTTTTGTACTGATTCGCAAGCCAGGAAAATTACCTGCAGCAACTGTGTCTCAGGAATATGAATTAGAATATGGCAAGGACAAAATTGAAATTCATCAAGATGCCATTTCTGTTGGTGACAAAGTATTGATTACTGATGATTTAATCGCTACTGGCGGAACTATTGTAGCTGCTACTCAGTTGGTGGAAAAATTAGGTGGTGAAGTTACCGGTATTGCTGTAGTCATTAATCTGCCAGAATTAAAAGGAGCAGAGAGAGTAAATAAATATAATCCCTTTTGGCTGGTAGAGTTTGAAGGGGAATAATTTTGTTTTAACAGATAAAAATAATTCACAAGACTAATTTCAACTTATCCCATTAATGAAATTAATTTATCTACTGCTTTATCAATACTCCGGGCATTTCTCTCTCTTTGTTCCGGTTCTTCATAGATAATGCCGGGAATTCTATTTTCTTCTCCCTGAAAAGTGCAATTTACAAACCAATAGGCTAATCCGGCTTCTTTAAACGCATGGCAGTAGGCCGCAGCCATCGTAGCAATGGGATCATCACCCGTGAAATTTGCCACTATCCCTCTATATCCATTACATTGAATATATTCTATCACTGATCCAACCTCAGTAACTCTTATTTCTTTATCCTGTTCTGAATCTCCCTTCGGATAAGTCAAGTTAAGAATAAGGATATCTTTTCTTTCCGCAGGATGTTTTGCATCTATGCCACTACAGAAATCACCTGAATTAATTGCCTCATATTCCACTTTAATCGCCTTCACTCACTCAACTTTTCTCCTCTCGTTTTACTCTCTTCCCAACTTGATGCAGTAATTTGAATAAATTCTACGTTCTCCTGCATTTCTTTGATGTTCCTTCCACCACAATAACTAATACCACTTTGCAATCCTTTTACTAATCCTCTGATAACTTCTTGCACTGATCCTTTAAAATCTACCAGAATGGCCACTCCTTCTACAAAGACATCTAATTTTTCTCTCACTATTTTTCCGTGTTCACTTTCTTTTCGTTCATGGTTGCTATCATACGACGCGCTGCCCATGTACCGTTTATAGCGTTTGCCGTCTTTCGTAATTATCATTCCTGGCGCTTCATCTGTTCCGGCAAAAAAACTACCAGAATAAATAGTGCTTGCGCCTGCAGCGATGGCTTTAGCTACATCTCCGGGATATTTCATTCCTCCGTCAGCAGAAACGGGAATGTCATATTTTCTGGCTATTTTTATCACATCCATTATAGCAGTCAATTGAGGTATTCCCGCTCCGGAAATAATTCTGGTGCTGCATACAGGTGAAGGGCCAATACCTATTTTTAATCCATCTGCTCCCGCTTCAATCAAATCTCTTGCTGCTTCCCCCGTTCCGATATTTCCCGCCATAATATCAATGTTGAATAGTGATTTTAATTCTTTTATTCGTTGGATGGCCAGATCTGAATGGCAGTGGGCTATATCTAGAACAATGACATCTACTCCAGCTTCAATCAATAATTTTGTTCTTTCAAGTGCATCCTTAACGCCAACTGCCGCGGCAACACGCAGGCGGCCTTTTTCATCGCGACAAGCATTAGGCCAGTATTCCATTTTTTTGATATCTTGGGTAGTGATGAGCCCCTTAACTGTACCATTTTCTAACAGAGGAAGTTTTTCTATTCTGTACTGATGGAGAATTTTTTTTGCTTCTTCTAATTTAATCCCAAATGGTGCGGTAACCAGTTTAGATTTAGGTGTCATTACCTCAGTAATTTTTTTGGTCCAATCTTCTTCAAATAAATAATCTCTTTTAGTAAAAATACCTATTAATTCTTCTTCTTCTTTGACCAGAAGACTGGTAACTCCTTCTTTATTCATATCATTTACTGCTTCTTGTATAGAAGAGTTTGAGGAAATAGATCGGGGATTTTCGATAATATGGCTGGTGCTCTTTTTTACTTTCTTAACTTCTTCAACTTGTTCTTCAATGGTGCCAAATTGGTGAATGACACCCAGACCACCTTCTCGGGCCATGGCTATAGCCATTCTATGTTCTGTAACGGTAGCCATGTTCGCACTAACTAGAGGAATGTTTAAAGAAATATTTCTAGTGAATCTTGTTTTAACATCTGCCTCTGAACGAGATGAAAGAGGACTTCGTTTTGGTACCAATAATACGTCTGAGAAAGTTAATCCGAGCTTCATTGCATCACCCGGTAATTAGGAATCGGTTAAAGGGTTTAAATAGATTGTGGGGATGAAGAAGATAGTATTAGAGGATACATGTTGGATAATGATGAAATTTAAATAAAAGTTCACATAATGGTAATTATGGTTCATCCTTATCGCCGTAAAGTGTTTATAATGCTCCTAGTCTTATTATTTTTATTCTCTTTTTTATTCTTGGTAGTAGTCATTAACCCTAATTTATCCCTGTTGGAGATCGGTTTGCCCACGCCGCTACTAAATGGTATTATAGGGGGATTTTCATTTCTGAGTATTATTCTGGTGATTTGGGAAATGAGCAAGATTTGATCTAAAATAATTTTATAAATTTCCCTCCCAAAAGCATTTAAATTAGCCCCGCACCAAACTGATTATGGCTCTATTCACTTCAATCTATGCACCCCAAAACTCTTCCCAGGTATTTGGCCAAGATTTGGCAGTATCTCAGTTGAAAGATTTTATTACTAATTACAAATCCCAGAAATTTAGGGCCGCTTTATTATATGGTCCGATAGGTGTGGGAAAAACTTCTTCTGTTTATGCTTTAGCCAAAGAATTAAAATATGATATATTGGAAATCAATTCTTCGGATTTACGAAATGAGGAAAATATTAAATCTTTTCTCTCTGCTGCTCTGGGTCAGCAATCTTTATTTTTCACTCCCAAAATAGTGCTTATTGATGAAATAGATAATATTTCTGGTACTAAAGATAGGGGATGCTTACCTACTTTATTGAAAGCGATTGAAAAATCTATCTTTCCGGTTGTGCTTACAGCCAATGATCCTTTTGATAGCAAATTTAAATCCCTGCGCAATGCTTGTTTGAACATAGAGTTTCACAAGCTGCAATACAAATCGGTGGCTCATGCTTTGCAATGGGTCTGTGAACAAGAAGGAATAAAATTCGAAGAAAAAGCAGTTAATACTTTAGCTCGACAAGTGGATGGAGATTTACGAGGAGCGTTGATCGATTTGCAAATTTGTTCCGGAGATAAAAATTTCACTATTGAAAAAGTCAATACTCTTTCCGATAGAAAAAGAACAGAATCGATAACAAATGCTTTAATGATTATCTTCAAATCTTCCTCAGTGGAAGTTGCTCTTCCCGTATTAGATGATGTTGATGTAGATATGGATGAATTATTTTTCTGGATGGATGAAAATCTTCCTAAAGAATATCTCACCGCTCAAGTTTTAGCCAGAGCTTATGAACATTTAGCTCGAGCCGATGTCTTTTATGGAAGAATAAAAAGACAACAGCATTGGCGATTCTTAGTGTATGTTAGTAATTTACTTAGTGCAGGAATATCTTCAGCTAAAGATGAAAAGAATCCCGAATTTGTAAAATATACTCCTACTATGCGTATTTTACGCATGTGGCAAGCGAAGATGAAGAATGCCAAAAAGAAAGAAATTGCGGCAAAATTAGCTGCTGTAACTCATACCTCTGAAAAAGTGGCTCGAGAACAGGTTCCTTATTTTCAAGCTATGTTTCGAAAAGCAGTATCTGGGGAAATGGTTACTGAATTAATCAAAGAGTTGGATTTAAATGATGAAGAAGTAGATTGGTTAAGGAAGTGAGATTTTATTTTGGTTTTCTTATAATTTATTGCTCCACAACCTTATTAAATACCTTATGAAAATAAGCATATACTAAGTGCATATCATTGAAATTATATGAATTACACCCAATATATTTAACATGGACTTAACTATAAAAATTGGCGGGGAAGCAGGATTTGGGCTAGCTTTTGCCACCGATATGCTGGCAAGAGTCTTTCTTAAGTTAGGATATCATATTTATTCTAGTAAAGATTACGCTTCCCAAATAAGAGGAGGACATAATTATCATAATCTGCGAGTTAGCGATAAAGATGTAGCTGCAGATAGGCAGCAAGTTGATTGTTTACTTGCGTTCGATCAGGAAACTATCAAACAGCACCTTCATTTTATTTCACCAAAAGGCATAATTATTATGGATGATAATTTGAAGATTGATTTTGGTTGTAATGTTGGTGCTAGCGCTCAATTAAATTCTGAAGTTAAAGTGATTATGATTCCTTTGAAAAAAATGGAAGACGAACTTAAAGAAAAGAGAATTCGTAATTCTATTTTAATTGGGGCTTTTTGTAAATATTTTAATATTCCTTTTCATATTTTGGAAGAATCTTTTAAAGATATTTTCAAAGAAAAACCGCAACACATAGAACGAAATATTTTGGCTGCAAGAAAAGGATATGATATAGTAACGGGGCAACCTATTTATCCTATTGAAGTTAACCATGACCATCATCTGAATAAAAAACCAGATATTTTTAGCGGCAATCAAGCTATAGCTAAAGCGGCAGTACGGGCAGGTTTATTATTTCATGCTCAATATCCTATGACTCCTGTTTCCGAAATATTACATTATCTTTCTCTTGAAGCAGTGAAGAATCCAGAATTGGTAGTCTTACAGCCGGAAGATGAAATTGCAGTTATTAATTTTGCTTTGGGCGCCTCTTTTGCTGGGGCGAGATCCATGGTCGCAACTTCTGGGGGAGGATTTGCGTTAATGGTAGAAAGTATAGGATTAGCCGGAATGGCTGAAATTCCCGTAGTAATTATTTTAGGGCAACGTGCTGGTCCTTCTACTGGTATGCCTACTAAAAATGAACAAGGGGATTTGAATTTTGCTCTTTATTCCGGTTCGGGAGATTTTTCTCATGTGGTTATAGCTCCAGCCAGTATTGAAGAGTGTTATATCGAAACTATGCGCGCATTTTATTTAGCAGAAAAATATCAACTTCCGGTAATAGTTTTAGTTGATAAACAATTAACCGAAAGTTTCAAATCAATTAATATTGATGAAATTAACCAACATTTGATCACTTCTCAAACTGTTGATTTTAACTCTACTGTTTCACCAAATAATACTGGTCAATTTAATTTATCTAATCTCAAAGAACAACGTTTTGGAATCAAGAATGAGGTAGTGGCCTCTGAATTACAAAATGGTTTATACCCTCGTTATGATGGATTGGAAAAATATGAACGAACTCTTCCCGGAACCATTTTAGGTATGCATACTTGTGCTGGCGATGAACATGATGAGATAGGAGAAATAACGGAAGATCCAGAGATAAGAATACGTATGATGAAGCGTAGAATGAACAAATTAAATTTAATTGTTCAAGAATTGCCGTCAGTTTCTGTTTATGGGAATAAAGATTTACAAAATTCTTTATTAGTAGTCAGTTGGGGAAGTAATAATATTACTATTCGAGAAGCGGTAGATATCTTACAACATGAAGGCAAAAAAATAAGTTTTTTGAATATTAAATATCTAAAACCTTTTCTGGTTGAAGAAGTAAAAAATATTTTGAACCAAGCCGAAAAATTAGTTTTGATTGAGAGTAATTATACTTCTCAATTAGGTGGATTAATCAGCAGCAAAACATGTATTGAAATTAAAGATACAATCCTTAGATATGATGGAAAAACATTCACTGTAGATGAAATATGTGCTGAATTGAGGAAGCGATGTTAACATGGGAGAAATGAGCGATTTTCAACGAAGCGAAGTTCCCAATTGGTGTCCAGGTTGTGGCGATTATGCTATTATGGGGGCGGTGAAAAAAGCACTAGCAGAGTTAGATATTAAACCACATCAAGCAGTTCTGGCTTCAGGAGTGGGTTGTTTTGCCAAACTTCCCTATTGGGTTAAAGTGTATGGTTTTGTAGGATTACATGGGCGAACTCTTCCCGTAGCTCAGGGAATTAAATTGGCTAATCCTAAATTGAAAGTAATTGCGTTTGGTGGCGATGGCGATGGGTATGGAGAGGGAGGAAATCATTTTATCCATGCCTGCAGGAGAAATATTAATATTCCCTATTTTGTGCATAATAATGAAGTGTTTGGATTAACCACGGGGCAATATTCTCCCACTGCGGAGAAAGGAACGAAAAGTAAATCCAGCCCCAAAGGTTCGGTTGAATCTCCGGTTAATCCTCTGGCTTTAGCTTTGTCTAGCGGAGCTACTTTTGTAGCCAGAGCGTATGCTGGACATCTTAAAGAGATGGTCCAAATAATGAAACAAGCTATCCTCCATGAAGGTTTTGCCTTTGTAGATATTGTTCAAGCTTGTCCTAGTTTTGGGAAAACAATTCCTGTTGATAAAATGGTTTATCTTACTTCTCCTTTTTTGAGCAGAGGAAAAGCATTGGAGAAAGTGGTTGATGATGATAAGATTACTTTGGGCGTTTTTTATCAGGAGAAGAAAGAAGAATAGTTTTCTTAAGTATTTTAATTCGTATAATCTTATAATTAATTAAGAATCATCGATAAAAAATAAACTTTTCAAAAATAATTATCTAAAAATAGTAGCATTTGGGTCTAAAACACTTTTTGTCATAATTCCATATTCACCATCATGTTGACTAAAACCAAGATGGCCTATTTTTGATTCAATAGGTTCAACTCTCACTTTTCCTAATTCTTGTTGGTATCTTTCCATTTCGCTTTTTCCAACTATTGGGCGAATGGTAATTTGGTTATCTTGATAAATAATATGCACTCCTGCAATAAATCCAGCTGGGACGAGTTCGTCTTTAGCAGCAATTATTGCTTGTCGTGATAATTCTGTCCTCTCTTCTAAAGGAACATCTCTGAGCTTATCAAAAATAATTTTGTTTCTTGGTGTTACAAAAACATATTGTTCCAAAGGAAGACACTTGTTTGAAAAGACAACTGCTCCTTCTATTGCTAAACATACATAGCCACTTATTGTGAATAGATCCCCAATATTTTTAGGATTGGCACAAGTAATAAAATCATAATGAGCAATATTTCTATTTCCATCTACTATGGTAATTCTACTTCTTTCTTTTAGTTCCGTTTCAATTGTTCTTGCTGCTTCTGTGGCAATTTGCCAATCGTGTTTCTTATCGGCTTCGAGCACTTTTTCAATACCGTGCATAACTTTGTGTACACTTGCTTCTGCGGTTGCTAGAACTAATTTTCCATCTTCTTTATGAGTTGGAAGAATGCCTCCTATTTCTCCCATAACGAGATTTCCATTTTGTATGAATCCTACCGTAAACATATAATTAACTGTCAACCATTCTTGAAGAAGCTGATCTGGAATTGTTTCGGGAACTCCCAACTGCGGGATTAAGCTTTGATTTTTTAATTGTAACCTCTTCGCTGCCTGAGCTAGCACTTTATCTTTAGTAGCATAGAGTTGTTGCAAGTTTTCCATGTTAAAATTAATAATTTAACTAGTTAATAAATGTTTGTGCGATTACTACTCTAAAGTACTCGTTCCATGTCTTGATGGTTGCCTCATTTTTCTGTAACATCAAAAACTTTAATAAATCTCCCCCTTATCTCAGCTTAAAATGGTGGTTTTACTAGAATTTGCGTCCTTTCTCAAAAAGAAGGGTTTTATCTATCTCTCAAGTGGAATTTACGGGGGAGTAGCCGGACTGTATGATTATGGTCATCTGGGCACATTACTAAAACATAATTTTGAAAATCAATGGAGAAAATACTTTTTAGGATTAAATCCTAATTTTGTTGAGATTGAAACTGCTAACATCATGCATGAAAATGTTTTTCGCGCTTCAGGACATTTAGAAAATTTCATTGATCCGGTGGTTAAGTGTTCTAAATGTGAATTTCAAGATCGAGCAGATCATTTCGTGGAAAAAAATGTGAAGAAAAGAGTGGAAGGATTTTCTTTAGAACAACTTACCAATTTAATCAAAAAAAATAAATTACGCTGTCCATTATGTAAGAGCGAATTTCTGCCCGTAACTATTTTGAATATGATGTTTCCCTTGCAGATGGGAGTTGGCTCTGCTCAAAAGGCCTATTTACGTCCAGAAACAGCGCAATCTCCTTACGTTAATTTCAAACTTCAATTTGAATTACAGAGGAAAAAACTTCCTTTAGGATTAGGATTAATAGGTCGAGCGTATAGAAATGAAATTTCTCCTCGAAATTTGACTCTAAGACAGAGAGAATTTACTCAAGCAGAACTACAAATATTTTTTAATCCTGATTTGATTGTTGAACATCCCGATTTTGAAGCAGTAAAAGATTATCCTCTACGCACTTTATTAGAAGAAGATCGTACAAAAAATGTAGTGGTGGAAAGAAAAGCATCGGAATTAGTTAAGAAAGGATTACCTAAATTCTATGTTTATCATTTAGCTAAGATTCAACAATTTTATTTTGAAGTTATGAATGTACCTAAAGAAAAATTCCGCTTATATCAATTAGATGATAAAGAAAAAGCATTCTATAACAAATATCATTTTGATTTAGAGGTTGAATTAAGCGAACTAGGATTTACGGAGATGGGTGGATTACATTATCGTACAGATCATGATTTACAAGGACATCAAAGAGTTTCCAAAGAAAGTATGGAAATATTTGATGAGGAAAGTGGTAAAAAATTCATTCCCCACGTGCTAGAATTATCCTTTGGTGTAGATAGAAATGTTTATGCTTTACTGGATTTAAATTATGTTGAAGATAACGAAAGAGGAAATATTGTCTTACCTTTCCCTCCTCGCTTCGCTCCTTTCTTTGTTGGAGTATTTCCTTTAGTGAAAAATAAAGAAGAAGTAACCGGAAAAGCCAAAGAAGTATTTGCTTTGATCAATGATAATTTTGCTGGTTTCTATGATGAAACCGGTTCTATTGGGAAACGATATGCTCGCTCTGATGAAATGGGTGTTCCTTATTGTATCACTATAGATTTTGATACCTTGAATGATCAAGCGGTTACAGTTCGTGATAGGAATACTACTAAACAAGATCGAGTTAAGATAGCACAATTAAAAGAATATTTACAATCTCGCTATTATTATAAATCACACGGGGGAAAAATATGATTTTTGCCGGAAAGTTTAGGGTAAAAGCAAAAGAAATTATGAACCAGCAGGAAATAGTTTCTATTAATCAGATGAAAAGGGATTATAAAGAGTTGTATGCTTTGTTTGACAGTTTACCTCAATGGAATCAGCGAAAAAATGAAGATATCCTGCATGAGGTGAGGAAAGTTATTGAAGCTCAATTAGTGTCGGAAAAGAAAGTACAATCTCTATTACAACAATTGCAGACTGGAAATATTGAAAAACACCGCAATTCCTATGGGGATTTACATGTTCACTATAGGAAATTATCTAGTGATACTCAAAAGGAATATTACACGGGATTGGTAGAGATTCGTGATAGATTTGAACGGGGGATGTAGTATGAAAATAAAAGATGTACAAGCAAACCAAGGAAATATCGATTTAACCGTAAGTGTGGTAAGTAAAGAAGAACCTAGAACTTTTGAAAAGTTCGGAAAAAAAGGAAGAGTTTGTAGTGTTAAAATAAAAGATGAATCTGGAGAATTGAAATTGACTCTGTGGAATGATGATATAGATACTGTTAATGTCGGAGACACTTTACATCTAGACAAAGGCTGGTGCTCAGAATTCAAAGGAGAGAAGCAATTATCTACCGGTAAATTTGGCAAGATTGAAATAGTTAAAGCTGGTGGTAAGATTGCTGCCGCTGCCGCTGCATCTAAAACTGCTGCCCAAAATACGGTCTTTACCAACGATTCTGAATCTCTGAAGAGAATTGGCGGAGACGGGGATGATGACGATGGCGACGGTGGCGAAGAAGAAACCATCGATGCGGAAGAGTTTGTGGAGTAGGAAGTGATATTTTTTTAATTTATTATTTTTTAATAAAAGTCATAATGTTTATAAACTATTGTGCTAACAGAAGATAAATAAAAAGGTGAATAGAGTATGCAATATCTAAACAAAGTAATTAAAGGTGATGTTCTTGAAGTAATGAAGAGATTACCAGATAATAGCATTCATTTAGCGGTAACTTCTCCCCCATATAATGTAGGGAAGGATTACGATTCTCACAATGATCAAATGGATTATGATGATTATTTAGATTGGCTAAATAAAGTTTGGGCTGAAACAAAAAGAGTTTTAGTGCCTGGTGGAAGATTTTGTTTAAATATAGCACCTACCGGAATTAAAGAATTTCTTCCGGTTCACCATGATTTTACAACTCAATTAAAGAAATTAGGGATGCTTTTTAGAACAGAAATTGTTTGGTATAAACAAACTATGTTAAAACGAACTGCATGGGGTAGCTTTAAAAGTCCCTCAAATCCCCACATTGTTCCTTCTTGGGAATATGTATTAATTTTTTCTAAAGATCAAAATAAATTAGAAGGTAACCCTGAAGATGCAGATATCACAAAAGAAGAATTTATGAAGTTTTCAGATGGAATGTGGTATATCCCACCAGAAAGACAAAGAAAGGGTCATCCGGCACCGTTTCCAGAAGATTTGATTTATCGTTTAATTAAATTTTACAGTTTTAAAGGAAATATCATATTAGATATGTTTGGTGGAACCGGAACAGTTGCCGCAGTTGCTAAGAAAAATAATCGTAATTTTGTACATATAGATATTTCAAAAGAATATTGTAAGGTGGCAGAAAATAGATTAAACTTAACAAAAGAGAAATTATCACAAGTAAAATTAAATCTTCCCATGATAAAAAATAGTATTTTAAAGAAAATGGGTGAACCTCTTGTCGCAATTCAAAGATAAGGATAATGATATTGTTCAATCAGAACTTTTAATGGAATTCTTCAAGAAGAATCCTAAGCGTGATATTCCTCATCCAGAAATAGTTGACTGGGTCACTACAGAATATCTCAAGTTGACTGGAAAAGTATTTCGGGATCCTGACAGAGGAATTCGTAAACTTCATCAAGATGGTTACTTACAGAAAATTGGGAAAGGAGTTTATAGATATGATCCTAAACATATTGAGATCAGAAATTTAGAAGACTTTACACCGGTAATAAAAGAAGCAATATTTAAGCGAGATGACTACAAGTGTGTTATTTGTGGTAGAGGAAAAAAAGAGGGATATGAACTTCATGCTGACCACATAAAGCCAAAAGATTTTGGTGGAGAAGCAACACTAGAAAACGGACAAACTCTTTGTAGCCAGCATAATTTTCTCAAGAAAAATCTGAAGCAAACAGAAACAGGGAAAAAGCTTTTCATAAGATTATATGAGCTAGCCAAGAAAGAAAATAATCAATCACTAATCATATTTTGTACTGAAGTTTTGGAAGTTTTTGAGAAGAATAACATCAATGGGCATATTGTTTGGAAAAGATAATATACTTATTCCAATTTTACTACACTCGCTCATTAGGCAACATTTTGTTTAACATATGTGGCAAAGTTTTCAATTTTGTACTTTTTCGTTGTTTTTACAAAATACCTTCTTTTCCTCCAACACCTTTATATACCTCTAATCCTGTCATTCACTTATGCATTTATTACCCTCATTAAAACAGAAGAAACGGTATATCGTATTTAAGATTAAATCAGCTCAGCAATTCACTTTTCCTGAAATTCGTGAAGAGGTAGACAAGGCTTTACTATTATTCTTAGGTCAATTAGGTGTCGCCAAAGCTGCTCCTATGCACTTGCCAGAGAGATATAATCATAACACTTTTGTGCTTAAAGTAAGCAATAAGTATGTGGATGAAGTTAAATCTGCTCTCATATTAATCAAAAAGATTAAAAATAGTCCGATTATTCTGCAATCAGTAATTACTTCCGGAACACTTAAAAAGGCAGGATTTAATCAAGAAAAAGCAGAGGTGGCGTACAATGAATACTAATAATAAGCAGCAACAGATGATCGATAAGATGGGGTATGATCGTTCTATTACTATGTTTGCTCCCGATGGGAGATTATTACAAGTAGAATATGCAAAAAAGACGGTTAAACAAGGTTCTACTGCCATAGGTATTACTTGTAAAGATGGGGTAGTTTTTATTTCCGATAAAAGAATTATGTCAAAATTAATCGTGCCGGAAGCTATTGAAAAAATGTTCCGCATCGATGATCATATTGCTGCAAATGCTGCAGGAATTATTTCCGACGCACGAGTTTTAGTGGATCGAGCACAAATGCGGGCACAACAGCATGCCGTAACTTACGATTCCAAAATAGATGTGCTTTCCATCGTTAAAGATATTTGTGATTTGAAACAGATCTGCACTCAATCTGCGGGGCTTAGACCTTTTGGTGTTTCTCTGATTGTAGGTGGAGTAGAAGAGGATGGAACCATCAAGTTATTTGTAACTGAACCGTATGGTTTATACTTCCAATACCGGGCCGCAGTTATTGGCGAGGGAGATGCTGAAGTTGAAGCTATTTTACAGAAGAAATATCGAGCTAATTTAACCGTAGATGAAGGATTGAAATTAGGCCTTTCAGCCATGAAAGAATTCTTAAAAGATGAATTCAATGTGGAAAGAGTTGACGCTGCCTACATCGATGTTAAAGATAGGCGCTTTAAGAAGTTGAGCAATGATGAGATTAGATTGATGGTGAAGTAGTTTTATCTTATTTTTATCTTCATTTTTTTTTGTTTTATACTTTTTTTTCGTTGTTTTAGGTGAGAGTTTGTTTAATCATTATCCTTTTCCACCGTTCCTCATTCTCACCACAAAGCTTTTAAAGGAAAAGCTAAATTTAGTATTCTGAACGTGAAAAGATAGGAGGATTTCCTGCGTTTTCAACGGAAACTAATATCACGTGCAGGAAACAAATAAAATATGAGTATAATTATACAAGAAAGAAGTATCGTAATTCCTGGCGAGGCTCTCGCAGAAGGAATGGATTTCTTACCTGGAGACAACACGTATCGAGAAAGTGATAAGATTTATGCAAAGATCCTCGGTATGGTAACAATCGCAGGGAGAGTATTAAAAATAACTCCTTTAGCCGGACCTTATGTTCCTCGAGCAGGGGATAAGATCATCGGGACGGTAATGGACATTACCATGACGGGATGGAGAATAAGTACTTCAACTGCTTATACAGCTATGTTAAATGTAAGAGATGCAACTTCCCATTTTGTGGGTAAGGATGAAGATTTAAGTAAGATCATGGCAATAGGGGATTCGGTTATTGTGAAGATAGTTAACGTTACTTCTCAAAACTTAATTGACGTAACTATGAAAGAACCTGGCCTTAGAAAAATCAGTGGCGGAAGAATAATCAAAATTAACAGTCAAAAAGTTCCTCGAGTTATTGGTAAGCAAGGCAGTATGATCTCTTTAATCAAGAGTAAAACTGGCTGCGACATAACCGTGGGACAAAATGGTTTAGTTTGGATCAAAGGTACTCCTGAGGGAGAATCTTTGGCCGAAGAAGCTGTTAGAATGATTGAAAATAAGTCGCATCACAGCGGCTTGACTGAAAAAATGGAAGCATTCCTTAAAGAATCAGGAATAGATTTGGGAGATGTTGCGAGCGCTCCAGCAAATGTCCCTAATGAGGGAACTTCTGATAATACCAACGAACAATTTTAGAGGATAATTACAAAATGGCATACACAAAAATGAAAGTATTTTTGGTCGCCACTTTAATGGTGAATTAAAATGGCATACAAAAAAAGATTTGACGGACGAAAATTCGACGAATTACGTCCTATGGAAGCAAAAGCAGGAGTTATCTCCAATGCTAATGGTTCTGCATATTTCAAAATAGGAAATACCGTAGCGTATGCTGCAGTATATGGTCCTAGGGAAATGTTCCCACGATTTTTACAAAATCCAAAAAAAGGAGTATTACGTTGTTATTATAACATGATGCCTTTTTCCGGATCTGGAGAAAGAATCAGACCTGGTGGAAGTAGAAGATCACAAGAAATTTCTATGGTTATGGTGAATTCACTAGAACCAGTAGTGGATTTATCTGCGTTTCCTAACGCAGTAGTAGACGTTTTCATCGAGCTACCTCAAACTGATGCTGGAACACGATGCGCTGCAATTTCTGCCGCATCCATCGCTCTGGCTGATGCCGGAATTCCCATGAAAGATATGGTCAGTTCCGTGGCTATGGGTTGTGTGGATGGTTCCGTGGTTACTGATCTAAATTACAATGAAGAAGCATATGAGGATGGACCTGTTTCGGACATTCCAATAGCTATGATTCATAACACCAAAGAAATTTCCTTGCTTCAGATGGATGGAGAAATATCTAAAGAAAAATTGATGCAAGCAATTGAAATGGCTAAAGTGGCAACCGAAAAGGTTTACCAATTACAAATAAAAGCACTTAAGGAAAAATTTTCCCAGGAGTAAAAAATGAAAGTAAACTCAGAAACAATAGCATTATTAGCTGCACAGAATAAACGTTTAGATCAAAGAGCTCTAACCGATTACCGCCAGCCAATTAAGATTGAAACTAACATCTCATGGACCGCAGAAGGTTCATCCAAAGTACAAATTGGTGAAACCATAGTTATTTGCGGGGTTAAATTATCACTTGATAAACCATACAATGATACTCCTGATGAAGGGGGTATAACTGTCAATGCAGAATTGACTCCTTTATCTAGTCCTAATTATGAACCAGGTCCACCAGGCATAAAAGCAGTAGAACTAGCTAGAGTGGTTGATAGAGGAATTCGAGAAGCTAAAGCTTTAGACTTGAAGAAATTATGTGTCAAACCAGGAGAAAAAGCTTGGTTCGTGATTATTGATATTATTACTCTTAACGATGCCGGAAATTTGTTTGATACTGCCGGATTGGCTGTGTTAGCAGCTTTAAAATCAGCACGCCTTCCTGTAGTTGATGCTGTAACAGGAGCAATAGATTACAAGAAGAAGACCGATGTAGCTCTACCTTTAGTTAAAGAAGCTCTACCTGTCACTGTCTACAATGTTAAAGGACATTTAATGATAGATCCAACTGTAGCTGAGGAAGAAGCGTACGATTCCAGATTAACCGTGGCTTCTGATGCAGATGGGACCATCTCTGCTATGCAAAAAGGTGGAGCGGGAGTATTGTCTGTTGAGGATATCTCACGAATGATCGATTTGTCTATTGTCAAAGCAAAATTCCTTCGACAACAGTTAAATTCGTTTTTTAAATAGGTGAAAACTATGGCAACTAAAACTAAATCAGAACCTGAAGACCAGCAAGTAAATTTTACTAAGTACGAAAAAGCACGTATGATTGGTTCACGAGCATTACAGTTATCCATGGGTGCACCATTCTTGCTTAAATTCAGCGATGAAGAATTAGGCAAGATGAAGTATGATCCTATTGATATTGCTATCCGCGAATTTGATGAAGGTGTTCTTCCAATAACGGTGAGAAGGCCGAAAGCGATGGCGAAGTAGATTTCTGTTTATTTTTAGTTTAAATTATTTTTTTAATTTGTAAAATGACCAATATTTTATATAGAACTTCACAAATAATATCTCTCATGAACAACACCATCACTCCCGAAAAATTGCAGAAATACTTTTCTGTTACTAAGAAAGCTCTAGATAAAGCAGTAGTAGCTTTTGATCATTCTCGTAGGAAAGAAGCAGCAGATTTTTTTGACATGGCTCAGCGTTACTTTCAAGATGCACATTATTTTCTGGAAAAAAAAGACGATGCTGTTCTTGCCTTTGCTGCATTAAACTATGCTCATGGTTGGCTCGATGCCGGAGCTCGAATTGGGTTATTTAAAGTCAAGGATTCTAAGCTATTTACCGTAGATGATTAGGTGTAAAAGCATATGTTGAATATAACCACTTGAGAGTACTAAATAAAACGAAAGATTTATAAATAACTCCTAATTAGAGACAGTATTAAAATAATTAAAGGGGTTTCTGGGATGTTTATCGAAGAGAATATAGATGCTTAAAACAACCAATAGGGGGAAAAACAATGATAATTCAAAAGGATTTTTTAAACAAGCTCAAAGACTTCGGTCTTAATTCATATGAGAGCAAACTATGGGTTGCTTTGTTAAGCAGAGGAGTTTCCACTGCTGGTGAATTATCAGACATTTCTAACGTCCCCCGATCACGAGCGTATGATGTTCTTGAATCCTTAGAAAAGAAAGGTTTTATCATTGTTAAGGTTGGCAAGCCTATCAAATACTTGGCAGTTACTCCCAGCGAAGTTATCGAGAGGGTAAAGAAGAAAGTAGTTGAAGAAGCTGACGAGAAAAATAAATTATTATGCACTCTTAAAGATAGCGAAATTTTAGAAGAATTAAACACTCTGCATACGGAAGGAATCAAGTTAATAGATCCTACTGATAAATCCGGAGCTTTTAGAGGAAGAGATAAAGTTCATGAGCATTTGACTACTATGATTAAAAATGCTAAGAAAAGTATCACTTTAATGGTTTCTAAAGACGGTCTAGATCGTAAATATGAAACATTGGGCAGTCATTTAAGAAAAGCAGCTAAGAGCGGCGTTGACATCAAAGTTGCTGTACAACCCTCTGCTAATGCTGATACTGTTGAACAATTATCTAAGATTGCTAAAGTCAAAGAGACCAAAGGAACTGGTAGATTCTGTATTATTGACAACAAAGAATTGTTATTGTTCTTAACTGACGACACTAAAGTACATAAGAGTTATGACTGTGCTGTGTGGGTAGAAGCACCTCAGTTTGTGGAATACTTTGCCTCTCTTTTTGAGAATTCTTGGAAACAAGGGAAGTAAGAAGTATGGATTCGGGAACACTGTTGCTTAGCCATAGACAAAAAAGCAGTGCCAAATACGTGTTATCGAAATAAATAATATTATTACTGAGGGAAATAATAATGGATCGAAGAACAAGGGACAATCTTATAATAGGGGCGGTACTTATATTTGGGTCAGTGGCTACTATTACTAGATATGTAGCGTCTGGTACTAATAGAGATAGACACAATGAAGATATTGCTACCTGCGCACATTCTTTAATTAATTACACCTTATCTAAACCTGAAAATCCAAATCCTATTGAATTTCTTCAAAGTAAATATGCTCCTAACAGCCACGGTTCATGTTATAAAGTACTAGGATTGAAAGAGGAATAAAGATGGATAAGTTAGATATTGCAGTTGGTTTGGCTGTTATCGCCTCAGTTGCGGGGTTATCGGTTATTGATAATCAATATCATTTAAAAGATAGTTTTATTACAATTACTACTCAGTCAGTTGTTAGCAATCCTGATGGGGAAGATTTTTTGTATTGTAGGAATTTGGTAAATGGAGCACCAGAGAGTGCTCGAGATTATATTAAAAATGAAACGGTTGCTCCTAACAGTCATAAATATTGTTTTGAAATTTTAGATGAACATGGGAGGGATTAAAAAGGAGTGATTTTAAACGTGTTGTATTTAGAAATTCTTTAGTTGTGTTGGGATTAACAGGGATAGTAGGAGCATCCACTATAGCGTTAATAGATGTTCACGCTGCCAATGAAAGAAGAGAAGTAGAAGAAAGAATACAAAGAGATGATATGATTTATTGTATAAAAAGATTAAGTGATTATGCTTTAACTTCTCCTGTGTCAACTGTTATCGATAATGAAGACTTTATGCGTAGAACCATTGCTCCAAATAGTCAATTAACATGTTATGAAGTTTTAAGTCAAAATAAATAATTCCATACAAAATGACCACCGTAAAACAAAATGTATATTTTCCCGACGAAGTATTAACAGATCTTCAATCTGCTGCCGATCAGTCAGGTCGTTCTATTTCTTGGTTAATCAATCGTGCTTGGCAAATTTCCAGAGAAAGAGTTGGAGAATTACCTGCTGGAATTGATTCTTTGGAAACAACTATTGGTAACCATAATGTTAAAGGATTTAGAGATGGGGAAACATTTTATGCTACTCATATAGATGGAAAACCAATTCTAGATGTATTGAAAGATGTCTATGGCCCTAAAGTAACTGATGATGGGCCATCAATTTAATTCTATTAAAGCAAAAACTATATAAACCATATACTTATTTTTCCATAAAATGGTACAAGAATACGCTCCTGGTGGAAGTTCAGATGCAGGTAGTAAGATGGATCTAGTTTATACTAAATTATTTCAATCCCTGCCAGCATTTGCAGAAGAGATTGAGCGAAGGGGTGAAGCCGTAGTATTGGAAGAATTAACTGGGGGTAAGCGATTATATACTCAGACTTTTCAATTGTTAATGGAATTACCTCTGGCAGTGGTAAGTTGTATTCCTGGTGTTAAGTTAGGAATAAAAGTAGGATATTATTCTAGGGACAGAAGAAGTGGTGATAATATCACTAAAGGTGCTGCTTATATGACGGGTAATGCTTCTTTTAGTATTCCACTAGATCCTCAAAGTAATGTTTTGTTAATTAGAGCTCAGTTACAAGTAGAGCCATCCAATTTTCCTTCTCCCACGGCTAATTTAGAAGTAATGATTAGTAGAGAAGGGATAAGAGCTGCTGCTAGAAAAATAATTCGAGAAGAAGATGATGTATTCTCTGCGTATGTTGCTGCTATAGAAAGACATTTAGTGTATGGTAGAAGTAATTTGGACCCCGCAGATAGTGTTGAACATAAGTTTGGAGTAGAAGTACCTGATTATGTACTTCCAATTTCTCTGTTTTCCAACCAGCCAACAAGAATGCCAGTTTCAGAATCTCCTCAATAAAGTAAATCAAATAAGGTAGGTTTTTATAATCTGGTTAATTTCTTTCTGTTATGTCATTAAAACAAGTTATCCTAGTTCGTCATGATTTACAGCTTCCTAAAGGCAAATTAGCTGCACAGGTTGCTCATGCTGCTGTAGAAGCAGTTCTTCATTCGGATAAAAAGATGATTAATACCTGGGTTAAGGAAGGTATGGCCAAGATAGTCTTGAAAGTTAAAGATGAAAAAGAACTGTTGCTATACTTCCAGCTGGCTAAAGAAGAAGGTTTAGAAGTTTCATTGATAACGGATGCCGGAAGAACGGTTATTGCTCCAGGAACCAGAACTTGTGTGGGTATAGGTCCGGGTGAAGAAGGAAAGATTGATCAAATTACGGGCAAATTGGCATTGTTGTAAACAAAAAAATAGTTAAAAATTAGCTTCATTTCTCTGCTTTGAAATTCCGATATCTTTATAAATAACCTGCCTTCTTACGTTCAATATGAAGATTCCCAAGACTATGAAACGATTTTGCAAAACCTGCAAAAAACACACTGAACAGAAAGTTTCTCAAAACAAGAAAAAACAACCTAGTTCCATGAAACATGGTTCTAAAATCAGAGCCAGATTACGTGGAGATGCAAGAGGAGTTGGAAACTTGGGACGTTATTCTAAACCTGCTGTTACTAAATTCAAGAGATCAGGAGCAAAAAGTACTAAAAAAACAGATTTAAGATACACCTGTTCTGTTTGTAATAAATCTTCTTCACAACCGTATGGAAGAAGATCAAAGAAAGTGGAGTTAGTCTAAAATGGCCAAAGAATTAACAAGTAAATTCATTAAAGTTCGTTGTTCTAAATGTAAGAATGAGCAGATTGTTTTTGGCAATGCAGCTACGGTAGTCAATTGCTTAGTGTGCAATAAAGAAGTAGCTTACCCTAGTGGTGGAAAAGCAAAGATTTCTGCACGAGTATTGGAAGTATTGGAATAAATAATACCTGTTTCTTCAGCCTGAATATTTTAGTTCCTAGTTCAGTTCTTAATTTACTCTTTTTGAATAGTTAAATTAATAAACTGGTTAAACTTTTAATTAACCTATGGTTCATCGATCAAAAATAAGTGTTCAGAAAGAAGTTGTAACCGCAAGGTTTAGCCCGCCCATTCCCATCGAAGATCAAAGATTTTATGAAGCAGTAGCTCGAATAAATAATGCGCGTGTATATTATGAGGACAGCCAAAAAGCGGTGGCTGATTCAATACTTCCTTGGATACAGCCACGTTTAAAATCTTACATTAATACTCTGTCAGCTTATGCCCCGGTAAAAAGGGCAATCCCCGATTGTCCTACTGCCGGAACCATTGATGTGCTGTTGGAACGCGATGTTGGCAAGGAATGGCTTCGTCTGATTGTTTCTTATGATCCGGTTGTTGCTTCAATGAGAACTCGTTCGCAAAGCCGTTCAGATACTTCTCAAAAAGATGGCCCTAAATCTGTGATTAAAGGCGTGGAATTATATGGAGCTGTTGATTTAGGCGCTCATGAACTTTATGCTGCAAAAGGACAAGATTGGCACCTGGAGTTGGTTACACTTATCGCTGAAGCTTTGCTGGAAAACAAACCAGTTAGTCCAGTATGGAAGTGGAGATTGGAAGATTATGGTGGTTATCAAAGTAAAGCGTACGTGATGGAAAGTAGGCCAAAATTATTTTTAATTAATGGTAATTATGATGGCCTTCCTTGTACTTTATTTATTCATCACCGCCGTTTGACATTACCGATTCATAATCCTACTGTAAAACGTATGGCTGAAGCATCTAGGGTAGCTCAGGATGTGCACAACTTTTATGCTGCTCATCCAGAACTGGAAGAAGCTATTGATTTACTTCATGAAGTAGATAATATGAATCAGTTTACTAGAACGGGATTGAAAAATCTTGAACATAATATAGAGGAAACATTTAAAGAAGTCAGTGAAAAGACTGGTGAAACGTTGTCACCTCCTGATTTTAGTAGGGCAAAGAAATCTATCAGAGATAAAACCAAAAAGTATGTGGACAAAATCAATGCAATAATTAACCCTCTTCAACCACATTTCCCTCGTGAAGTCATGAAGTATGCTAGGGGATGAAATCTTTCCCCAAACTTTTATAAAGAGTTCTTCTTCCTTAATCTTAAAATGCTCTACAAACGCACGGGAATACCAGAAGTTGATGAGATTGTACTATGTAAAGTAACTACCATATTTCCAAATTCAGTGTTTGTAGAACTATTAGAATATCATAAACAAGCGATGGTACATATTTCTGAAATAGCTCCAGGAAGAATCCGCAACCTGCGTGATTATGTAAGTGAAGGAAGGGAGATTATTTGTAAAGTTCTGAGAATAGATAGAGAAAAAGGACATATAGATCTTTCTTTGCGTCGAGTTAATTCTCATCAACGTCAGGAAAAATTGGATGAAATAAAACAGGAATTAAAATCGGAAAGTTTGATCAAGAATTTGGCTAAAAAATTAAATAAACCCTTCGAAGAATTGTATGGTGAGATTACTAAAAAAACTTTCTCAGAATATTCTCATCTCTACTTATTATTTCAGGATATCATCTCCGAATCAGTAAAATTAGACAAATTTGGGTTTGATAAAAATTTAATCCAAGAATTAACCACGGCCGTTGTTGACAAGTTTAAACCCCAAAAAATATTTTTGCAAGGGGATATTAAACTAGAAACATATCATTCTGACGGTTTGGAAAGAATAAAGAACACTTTGAATAAGATAGAAGCGGTTTCTCCCACAATTAAACTTACTTACCTGGGTGGTGGACGTTATAAAATAACTATTGAAGATCTTGATTACAAACCCGCTGAGAAGACTCTCTCCAAAGTTGAAGAAATAGTTAATGCTTTTATTGATAAATCTTCTACTGCTTCTTTTACTCGTGAGAAGCAAGATTAAAGATGGAACATATCCACAAATGCACTGTGTGTAATTCTTATACTATGTCCGAAGAATGTCCTAAATGTAAGAATAAAACCATTCTTCCCAAACCGCCAAAATTCTCTTTAGAAGATAAATATGCTGGTTATAGACGAAAAGTAATAAAAGAAGAATTAATACAAAAAGGACTTTACTGAATAAAATTAAATAGAAAAATATTTTTATCTTAGATTCATGTTTAGTAATGAACCATCAACATCTATTCCTTTAGCAATTCCTTCCATATTAGTGCTAACACCATTTCCAGTAGCTACATCCAATTTTCCGTTGAAGTACGCTAATTTAACTGTATCCTGTTCTAAAACATAATTTAACTTATTTCCTACGGTTAAAGTGCCATCTCCGCTGGATAATAATACTCCCTCTTTAACTTCAAATGAATCAATAACTAAAGTATCAAAGTTAAGATTGCTAAAAGACATTTCAATCCCTTTGGATGATAAAGTAACCCCATTAACATCTATTTTCTTAGCATTACCATTTAAAGACAAGCCCCCCTCATTAAGATTCAATTTACCCACAAAACCACTTATCTTTAAGTTGGCTTTTTCCAAGTTACCTAATTCTAATTGATCGTTATTAATAGATATTTTGTTGTTAAAATCAGTAAAAGTGAGTTCCATTTGATCTATTTTTGCGTCTTTTTTCATGGTGGGAATTTCGTTGAAACTGAGCTTAAAATCGACTTCCTTACCAGGAACTGTTTTTCCGAATAGGGAAGTGGAATCTTCTTCGATAGTTGAATCTGATTTGTCAACTGCGGCATCTACACTTCCACCATTACTTCTTTGACTAACCACGTCCCTTACTGCGGAAGTAGTTAAGTTTAAAGAACCATTACTATCATTCATCAAAAGTAAGAATAATATAACTCCTACTACTAAAGTAGTAAGAACCAAGTAAAAGCGAAAACGATGTGGGCTTTTGTATTGTTGATCGTGCATCCTAAACACCTCATATTTTTAACATTTCTATCTAAACTTGAGAGGTTAATAAACCTTTTGGTGATGGAATAATAAAAATAGAATATTTTGATTTGGATAAGATTAAACCGCTCTTTACTACATTCACTTACTCTTCCTCGCGGCATCAATCAACTTTTCCAAAAGTTTCAAGACTACTGCGGGATGATCTATATCTTTTAACTCAAATGCTTCGGTATGACTTCCAGAGAGAGGTATATCTACCGTTCCATAATTTAAAATTCTCTGGGGCAAAGTCTGTTTTAAAGTGATATCCGGCACGAAGGCAAGAGGATGAAAATTGATATTCTTGTGACTTATCTTTATAATGCCTTTAATTACTTCAATTTTACTATCATATATATTATATCGCAAAAATTGTCGAGATATTTCTGCCGAAGCTATGGCTACGATAGCAATGCCGCTTACTATATAATTAACTCCTTTTGGGATATCTATTCCCCTAAAATAAAGAGCTATCAACAAAAGTAATAATACAAAACCACAGATATATTCGACAAAATAAGCTTTTCTAGAGCGGCGCAAGGACATTAATAACTTGGCTTCTTCACTCGATGATTCATGTTCTATTTTGCTCATCTAATGCCCTCATTAAACATTATTATGAAGCTTCTTGAATTTATCATGGCATTAGTACTATTCCCTAAATGTTTATATATTTTGTTATCTTCTCTGAACTATGCCTGAACTACCCGAAGTGGAAACTATTACTCAACAACTTAAAAAGCAAGTTTTTGGAAAGAAAATTATCAGAGCTAAAGCTTTTGACCAAAAAATTGCTGATAAGTCTATAAACAAACTAGCATCTTTGAAAATTGTAAAAGTGTGGAGAAGAGCAAAAGCGATCATTATTAATTTAGAAGATGTTTTATCTGGTCGTAAATTATTTCTATTTTTCAGATTAGGAATGACCGGGCATTTTCATTACATTCAGAAGCAGGGGAAACAAGCTTCAGAAGAATATTTAGTATCTAGTTTTTATTTCGGTGACGGCTCTTCTCTTACTTTTAACGATATCCGCCGTTTTGGTTCGGTACGGCTTTATACTGAAGATAAACTAAAGAAAGTATTGGATTCATTTGGTCCTGAACCATTATCTAAAAAATTCACGGCAAGTGTTTTACACAGTTTATTTCAGAAAAGAAAAAAAGCTAATATCAAAGTGACTTTAATGGATCAAAAATTCATTGCGGGCATAGGTAATATTTATGCTCAAGAAGCATTGTATGCGGCCGGAGTAGATCCGCGTAGGAAGATTGATTCTCTCTCTTTTATCGAGGTTAGTAAGTTATATAATTCTTTACAGCTGTTGTTGAAATTAGCTATTAAAAAGAAAGGCAGTTCCGTAGATAATTATTCTCATTTGGAAGGTTCTGGAGATTTTCAGAATTATTTGCTTGTATATCAACGGAAAAATTGTCCTAAAAAGCACAAATTAGTGAAAATATATCAAGGGGGAAGAGGTACGTTTTATTGTCCTCAATGCCAAAAATGATCCGTCGCTTTTTTGAGAAGATTACGGGAAAAGTGAAGAGTGTTGGTTTACCCAGTTTGAATATGAAAAAGTTGATGAAAGAAAAAGTAGAAGTTGAAAACAGTCATAAAGAATATCCTAATCGTTTCATCAAGTTTTACCATTTAAATAAGAAGAGGATAATTTCAGAAAGACATCAAACCTATGCTGAAAAGAAACAAAAAGGGATATGCGTTCGATGCAATAAACCGGTAGTTTTGGGAATCATTTTCTGTGAATATCATCAGATGAAGCAGAAAGGGTATAATGAGAAAGCAAGGAGATAGTGGGGAAATTATTTAGTTCTGTGGTATATCTTTCCTCTTCTAGAATTTTGTTAACATTTCAATTAGCTCAAATTAAACGTATTCCATCTTTGATTATACTTCTGACTAAAAGATCTTTATTTCTATAAAACCCTTCTTTTTCAAAATAATGAACTTCTATCTTTTTGTTATAATTCTTTTCCATTTTGGAAATAATTTTAGTAATTTGGCCTTTTTTAGTGAATTTTTTGGTGTGTATCACTGCTAGATCTATATCCGATTTATCCGTGTAAATTAACTTGGCATAGGAACCAAATAAGTAGACTTCCATTTCTTTAAAGATTGAAATAGCTGCAACTACATCCGTGATTAAATGATAAATTAGTAAGGGTAATTCTCGCATTTGTTTATGCTGTTTGCGAACTAATTCCATCACTGGTTGTGTATATTCATTTTCAAAATTAAGGGAGAAATATCTCTTTTCTTTTCTTATCATCCCTGAGCTGAGCAATAAAGCTAAAGCTTTATCTAAAAGAACATTGTGAAGTTTAGTCCTTTGTTTTATTTCAGATCGATTAAACCGCGAACCGGGAGAAAGACCGTAGAGAGAAAGTACTTTAAAACAATCAGAGTGAAATAAGGGGCTAATCATTATTTACCTCTACTAATTTATTCATTTTATGCAGAAATTGGTTGACAATTTTCTCTTGGAACAAAATTGCTCGTTTTTGATATTCTCGTTCCATATAATTGGAACCAGTATAATACTGAGATTTTACTCGTTCTTTCTTCGCTTCGGCTAAATCATTTGCCATGGAAATAAACTCTTGGTAACCCTCTTCCATCAGCTTAAGTGTCTCCATATCTTGGAGTACTTCTCTAAGAACTTTTATGGTGGTGCTATACACTTCTAATTCTATTTTCAATCTGAATGTTTTTGCCAGAAAAAGTTTGGTGCAGTCGTGCATGGCATAATATCCTGAAATAATGCTCCAGCGAGGAAAGGTTTGTGCAACTGCTAATGAGTGTTGAAGATTGTCTTGTGAGGAGTGTTTGAAAAAATTGAGATATCGTTCTAATTCTAATTCGTTAATTCTACTTATTTTTCCTTCTCGAATTAAAATCTCTATTTTTACCATATTTTTGGTATAAATATTGTTTTATTTATATACTTTACCTATTTTTTGGTATTAAACCCGCTTATTTTAATATATCTTTCACCTTCCCAAACTTAAACACTTCTCCTTTATTTATAATAAATACTTCAAATGAACTAATCTTATCCAAAAATGGGCTCAATAATTTTTCTTTCAACACATCTATTCCTTCTAATAATGGATTGAAACTAGGCACGGCAATCAATTCTTTATTTTTCCATTTACCTTTAAGGAAACATTTGTATTTTTCCCATTTACTGCCATCACGTATGGTTATGGCGGGATGTTCATGGCCGATAATAACTCGCTTTGCTTTAGTTTCTACTATTTGATCACCGTGGAGGATTATTGTGTCTCTAGTCATATATTCTGTAACTACTTTAATCCCTCTTTTTTTGGCAATGGGAGCAATAATGGGATCGTGATTACCCTTTATAATAATCACTTCTTTACAATGCTGAAGGAGAAAATCTAGAAATTGCAGCACTTCTTTCCATTCCTGTCGCAAAACCGTTCCGAATTCATGTTTCAAATCTCCATTAATGATAATAATATTTGGCTTTACTTTAGATAAGATTTTTTCCATCTCTTTCAGGATTTCTTTGATTTGAAATCTTGGCACTAGAATGCCTTTACGATGTAATGATTCTTCATATCCCAGATGCAGATCATTAACTATCAGGATCTTTTCCGATTCTATCCATAGAGATGGCCCAATTATCCGAATTCCCTTGCTAATTTCCATATTGTAATGGGTCGTAGAAATGTTTATAAATAATTCGTCTTAATTGTAGTGTATGCCCCAGTGGCTCAGCCCGGTTAGAGCGGATGGCTGTTAACCATCAGGTCACCAGTTCAAATAGTTTACGACCTTGGAAGGAAACGACCAAGAAGCGGAGCTTTGAATGTCTGGTCTGGGGCGGTTTTTTATTACTGTCTGGGTTAATACCTCACAGCTCAGTTGCGATTGGGATTTTTATTTTAACAAAGGAGTAAATTCTATGTATTTCTCTTTTTCATTAAAGCTAATCACAAACTTATCAAAAATAGTTTTTCTTCCCAAAATGTGAAAACCAATGCCGAGCCCATTTGAAAACCCAATAGTTGCTTCGAATTCTTGTCCGGCCAAAGATACTTTTACTTTATGCAGAAAAACTTTAAGAGTATTTCCGTCTCCAACTGTAACTTCGTGGGGCTGACCTTCTTCAAGAGAAATACCCAACATCTCTGCTACATCAGCATGAAATAAACTATAACTGGCTCCCGTGTCTATATACACTCTGCATTGGAACCATCCATGTTTACCATTTAATCCCATTAGAACTATTGGTAGGAATTGTCCATCGTAGAAGCGACATTCAAATTTCATAAGAATGTCAAAGTTTCTTTTTTAGTAGGAACATATTCCAAAGTTATCATTTGATTTGGGTGTGTTCCCTTTGCTTTAGTATATGCTTGCAAGGTTGTTTTTCCAGATGCTACAATTTCCTCACCGATGAAAGCAACATACTGTCCGGCATATTTAGAAAGTAATTTATTCATTCTTATGAGAGAATTATTGAAGTTTTTATATCTTTCTGGTTTTTTTGGTAGAATCAATGTTTGCCTTTTGCGTAACCAAACTAACTTTTCTTAATAAATCATGAAATTCAGGTACTAAATTAGTCATAGCATCACATTCTTCAGCGGTAACCAATTTATGTTCTACATGTTCATATGGATTGTGTTTAATAAGGGTTGATTTCTTTAACTTTAATTGAAAAGTTGGAAAATCTAATTGGTATTCGGAAAATTTCCAGCTGAATAATCATAAAAAATGTAACTCTTCTTCTTTAGCATTATATCCGGTTTCTTCTTTTATTTCTCGAATCATCGCGTGAGCATCAGTTTCTCCTAGTTGAACTTTTCCTGCGGGCAGGTCCAATTTATCACCCTATTATTTTTCTTGTTTTTGATGAAGGATAACCAATTGATCATTACACTGAGAAAAGCAGAAAGCCTCGATCTTTAGATCGAGGATGAATGCTATCCTTCTGCTTTTCTGGTGTCACAGAAATTCGCCTATCAAAGAAAGCGTCTCTTTTCAAGCCCCGCCATTAATGGCGGGGTGAGACGCTTTCGGCGAATTTCTCATGACATCATCTAAAACAACCAGCTACTCTTATTTATCTAATCCCTTCTCATAAATCTTTTTCGCCACTTTCTCCATAAATTCTGTATCATTACAATTCTTAAACATCAATTCACCATATCCATGGACGATTATTTCAACTCCATTTTCTTTGATAACTAACAGAATGGGAGTTTCTAAGACGACTTCGAATTTTTCTTTTATTTTGGCTAGATTCAATTTACAGGGATTCTTCAATTTGGCAGAGAAGGCAGCTTTTGTTTTACATTTGGCCAGGGAAAAGTCAAGATTCATTTTTAATTAGGTAGTCTCTTTGATGTATTGATACACTATTTTAGATATATTGGCAATGAATTTATTTGCTTCCTCTTTGCTCATTCCCTTGGTCATAATACATAAAATATATGGGCTTTTGGGATAATAAATTATGCCACAATCGTGATATTGTGATTCGTCAAACATAAATGCTATTTTGTGAGCTACTGAAATATCTGGCGGAACTCCTGCCGGTAGCCCTTCGGTAAAACTAGTGCTTGATAATAAAGAGAGGATAAATTGAGAATTAGTTCTGCGTAAATAGTTAGAATTGTAAAGAGAACGAAAACTGTTAGAAAATTCTTTGGAGGAAATGGGATAGGTGTTAATATTACGATTATTTTTGTTTTGGAGATACGTGCTGTAATCTAAACCTAGATGAAATGAAGCATCAATTACTTTAGTTGTTCCTATCACTCTGATTAGGGCTTGCGCGGCGGTGTTATCGGAATAATAAGTGCTATAATTAAGTAGTTGGGCTACAGAGAAGCTCCTTCCTGCGCCAAAAGTGTAGAGAATACCACTATACACATTAATATCTTGTGGAATGATAGTAATTGGGGTATCTAAGCTCAACTCTTCGTTTTCTACTGCATCAAGTGTGGCCACAAGGAGGGGTATCTTTCGCAAGCTGCCAGCGTAAAAAGTTTCCCTCTCACGAATACCTATCCATGATCCGGTGTTAATATTTTCAAAATAGAGGCTGTAATCTTGGAGAGGAAGCAAAGTAATAGAATCATTAATTATGATTCTTAGTGGTTTATAGTTTGTAGTATAATATTTTTGTCCGGATCGAAATTCGGAATAAGTTAATTTTGACAACTCTGGGTTTAATAATGAAAACTGTTTTTCCTGCTGCGCTTTCAGAAAGTGTCCGTAAATATCCCCCCAAAAAGCAACGATAACAATACAGTTTAAGATTAATGTGATAAGTAGCAGCAATCCTATGCATTTTTTCCAAGTGAGATGTTTTTTATTAAAGATTAAATGCTCTTTTTTCTGGGAATGAACTGGATGCTCTTCTGGTGGTACTTCGTCCATTTTACCTATTAATTAATCTTTATTTAAATATTTAGCTGTGTTGTGGCGGTATGATACACGATATTTTTTTACTTTTTAACTTAAGTGAGTGGTTAGCATAGTGCAGCGTATACTCTTGTACGACAAACACCGTGGTAGTATAACTCAAGGTAGTTACCACTTCCCAACCGAATGATTTATATACTGAAATTGTTTCTTACAAACATTATATTAGAGGTGATAGTTTCATGATAAGACAAAGAGAATCAAAAGGAATAGAGCTGCACAGAATTGCTCATTATGCTTTTTTTGCGGGATTAATAGTATCTTTAGTTGCAGGATTCTTTAGGGCGTATATTTCTACAGAATTGTTAGTAACTTCATTAGTATTGTTAGGATTGTTAGTGGGATTATTTAATCTTACTGCTAAAGAAACAACGCCTTTCTTAATTGCGTCCATCGCGTTAATGCTGGCGGGAATAGTTAACTTAGGTTTAATTCCGATTGTTGGTCCATGGTTACGACAGGCTTTAAGCAACATTGTGGTTTTTGTGGTTCCCGGCGCAATTATCGTGGGATTAAAGACCATTTGGAAGTTAGCTTCTAAATAAATTTTTATAATTCTTTTTTTTGTATTTTTTGTTTATTTAACTTGGTTGTTTAATATTCTAATTAATTCTTTGATTAATTCGGCAATCTTTATATATAATCAATTAACTTCCTGAAACGGTGAATAACAATTAAACCTCAAAATATTGAATGTACTCGATGTAAATTTTCTTTTCAAATGTTTATGTTTTCCGGTTTAAGAAGTTATTATTGTCATCAATGTCGACATAAGTTTGACGTGGGGACCAAATAATCATCATCATTTTCTGTTTCAATTCTATCCTAATTTCTCATCAATGTTCCTTGCAACTATTTCTAACTCTGCAAACATGCCTTCCATATCCCGACGCATGGTAGAAATCAATCGTTGTAAGTTAGTTTCACTAAGTAAATACCCTCCTCGTTCATGTATAACTATTCCTGCTTCCATTAATCTGGCTAAATGATGTACTACCGTTCCTCTAGTTAAATGTAAATGTTCAGAAATTTCGTCCGATGATAAAGGATGATCGGTTTTAGCGGCTTTAACCATGGTTATGAAAACACGAAAACAGCTGCTGTCCCTATCTCGCAGGTTGAATAAACCTAAAGAATTGCCTAACCATTGAAGTTCTTCATTAATATTCTCAGTGGGAGTTTTTCTAACTTGAATAATGGTGATTCTATGGCTCATAATGCTGTTAATATGAGCTTATTATTAAACTTTTTCCACAATCTTTATATATTAGTTATATTTTAGGTATACGTGGTTGATTTAAAGTCAACAAGAAGTGAGGGATTTATATATGGAAGAAGACCAAACTCAAAATTTGAACGATACAATGGATGAAAAAGTAGAAAGGGGAAAATCGGAAGAAGGATTTAAAGAACCAATAGCAGATAAAGACCCTTTAGCTGAAACCATTGATTTATTGAAGCGGACTCAAGCAAACTTTGAGAATTATCGTAAGCAGACGGAGAAAAGAATTGAAGAAATGAAGCGGTTTTTAGCTAAAGATATCATTGTACAGATACTTCCCATCATTGATAATTTAGAACTAGCTCTTAAGAATGTGAGCGAGGATAATAATTCCGAATTTGTGAAAGGTATAGAATTAATTTACGCTCAATTAGTTGAAGTTTTAGATCAATATGAAGTAAAGTCAATTGAATCAGAAGGGAAAAAATTCGATCCTTACCTTCATGAACCATTGATGCGAGTAGAATCGGACAAACATGAAGGAGTTATAATTGAAGAATTTCAAAAAGGATACCTCTTGCATGGCGCAGTTATACGTCACGCTAAAGTAAAAGTTAGTGCCGGTAAAAATAAACAAAAATAAAAACAAATTGCAATAATTAAAAACAATAAAAACAATAAAAAAATAACATTTTAATGGAGGAAATAAAAATGGCAGACAGTAAAATAAGTGGAGCAACAATAGGTATAGATTTAGGTACAACTTTTTCAGCGGTAGCGGTAATGGAAGCGGGAAAACCAATCATTATCAGCAATGCTGAAGGAACTCGGACTACTCCTAGTGTAGTTCACATTAAAGGGGATGAAGTTATTGTAGGGCAAATAGCTCGAAATCAGGCTATCGTTGATCCTTCTCATACTATTCGTTCCATCAAACGTAAGATGGGTTCTAATGAAAAAGTAGAAATTGATGGCAAGGGATATACTCCCGAACAAATTTCAGCCATGATTTTGCAGAAATTACGAAAAGATGCCGAAGCATATTTGGGCCAGCCAGTAAAAAATGCTGTTATTACTGTTCCTGCTTATTTTAACGATTCTCAAAGACAAGCAACTAAGAATGCCGGAGAAATTGCCGGGTTAAATGTGTTGCGTATCATTAACGAACCAACTGCGGCATCTTTAGCCTATGGATTAGACAAATTAGAAAAAAATCATACTATCTTAGTCTTTGACTTTGGTGGCGGAACTTTTGATGTTTCCATTTTAGAATTAGGGGATGGCGTATTTGAAGTTAAAGCAACTTCCGGAGATAATTTCTTGGGGGGAGATGATATTGACCAAATAATTATGGATTATCTCATCAATATTTTCAAGAAATCAACCGGCATAGATTTGAATCGTGATGCTACGGCAGTGCAAAGACTCAAAGAAGCTGCAGAAAAAGCTAAGATTGAATTATCTTCTAAGCAAAAAGTAGAGATTAGTATTCCATTTATCACTGCAGATCAGAATGGACCTAAACATCTTAAAGAAGAATTAACTCGATCTAAATTTGAAAGTCTGATTACTGACATTATGCACAGATTGGAAACTCCCACTAAGAATGCTTTACGTGACGCTAATTTGAGCATCGATAAAATCGATAAAGTTATTTTTGTTGGTGGATCAACCAGAATTCCGGCAGTACAAGAATTGATCAAAAGACTTACTGGAAAAGATGGAGATAAATCTGTTAATCCGGACGAAGCTGTAGCTGTAGGAGCAGCAATTCAAGCCGGAGTTATCGGTGGAGAAGTTAAAGACATTTTATTGTTGGATGTAACTCCTTTATCTTTGGGAATTGAGACCTTGGGCGGAGTATTTACCAAATTAATAGAGAGAAATACCACCATTCCTACAAAGAAATCGCAGATATTTTCCACTGCCTCTGATAATCAACCAGCAGTAACTATCCGAGTTGCGCAAGGAGAACGACCAATGTTTGAAAATAACAAATTGCTCGGTCAGTTTGATTTGGTAGGAATTCCGCCTGCGCCTCGAGGTTTACCTCAAATCGAAGTTACTTTTGACATCGATGCGAATGGTATCATGAGTGTTTCCGCTAAAGATTTAGGAACGGGCAAAGAACAGCGTATTAAAATAACTGGCTCTAGCGCTTTGAACAAAGAAGAAGTTGAAAAGATGAAAGAAGATGCTAAGCGCTTTGAAGCAGAAGATAATCGTAAAAAAGATAAGATCGAAGCAGAGAATAATGCTGACGCAACTATTTATCAAACTAAGAAAGTCTTGGAAGAGTTTAAAGATAAAGTAGATGCAGATACTAAGAAGAAAGTGGAAGATAAATTGAAAGAGCTAGAAGATGCTCGAAAAGATGCGGAAGCAGAAGTCATCAATACAAAAATCGAAGAACTAAATAAAGTAGTTCAAGAGATTGGAACTAAGATATATCAGGAAGCGGCTGCAAAGCAGAGTGCGGTGAAAGGCGCTGAAAAGAAACCAGAAGATGACGTAGTGGATGCAGAGTTTAAAGAGCACAAAAAATGAACGTAGATCATTTTTGTGCGCCAACGAAGTCGCAAGAAAACTGATGTCAATCAGTTTTCTGCGCAGAAAAGTGATGGTTTTCATTTTTCTTGTGTTGCTTCGTTGTGCGAAGAAGTAGTTGAACTCTCTTAATAAAAGTTTAGATTAGTGGAGGAATAAACCATGTTACATATCGAATACGTTTGTACCGGGAATAACGGGCGTAGTCCTATGGCTGAGGCTATTGCTCAGGATTATGTTCATGAACGAGGATTAGTCAGTAGAGTTGCAATAAGTTCCAGCGGCAGTGGATTACATCAAAGTACTAGGAAGAATGGTGTTGAAGAAGTTAGACAAGAACAACTTACTTTTGTAGAGCTAGCTCTTAAAAATGGTATTTTTCAGAGAGATTGGCAAAAATATCAAGCGCAACTGCAAACTGAAGCGAGATTGGACGCTGATCCAGTTAAACTGAAAGAATTATTTGAGTACGTAGTCAGAGTAGAAGGAATTCTGCGTGACAGAGCTCTTTGGGACATAAGTTTAGTAGCAGCAGGAGAATATCATAAGCCAATGGTAGCACGACCAAATAGACCGGGAGTTCAAAGTCTCATCTTGGCTATGGCTCAAAGTAATTTAGATCAAGTGAGCAGAATTTATACCAACTTTGGTCCTAACTTCAAAACCAATGCCGGAACAATTAATGGTTACGCTCAAATGGATGGAGATGTACCCAATCCTTTTTGTCAATTACTACCTGCTTATGAGCAATGCCGGGATCATTTACTGGTAGCTGTACCTAAAACTATTGATCGAGCAGTGAGAGAATTATGCGGTTGAAGATGTATGGGCAAATATCGTTTTTTATGGGGAAATAATCAGCAGTTATGGTGTATTCAAACTAATTTGAAATCTATGGCTCAGTACCATCATTCTATTTGGAATCCGTTAAATAATGTAATTCAAATCTCACGACAGGGAAAAATAACTACTTTTCATTCTATTGAAGATTTAGATAATGACGTTGTGAGAGGAAAGATGTTTTTAGATGCTCCAGCAACATATCAATTTTTAGAAGAATTGAAACAACGATGTGCAGAATATAAAGAATTCTTTGGAGATCTTCTAAAGCTAGATTTAACGCAGATAAGTAATATGGAGTTATGGGCTCTATTGCAGCAAATATTTGATCAATGGTGCAGAACTATCGGTTATTTTCGCGCCAGTCAAGCAGAAGGAACCCAATATCTATTAGAAAAATTAAAACAGAATCTTTCCGATAAAGAATTAGCGTTGCTTACTACCCCCGTAGAATTAGATGAAATGAACAAAGAAAGGTTAGATTGGCACAAATTAATCTCTGAAGAAAACTCTCCATTACCATTAGAGTTAAAATTAATTCAACATGCCCAAAAATACCCTTGGTTAGTCGAAAGACAATGTACTCTAAAAGGGGTGATCACACTTTTAAATTCAAAGTATGATTCTGATAAAAGAGAATTTTCTCAAAATAATTTAATTAAAGAAAAAGAAGAATTGAAACAAAAACAGGAAAAGATTCTCAGCAAAAAGCCAGAAATGAAACCATTAGTTGAAATTGCTCAGAATCTTGCGGTTAATCGTATGCTGGTCAAATCCTGTTGGGCAGGAAGTGACTTTTATCTTATTCCATTTTTTACTGAAATATCTTGCAGAACTGGCGTTGCTGTAGAGGAGATTAGTAATTATTATCTTATTGATGAACTGGAAGAATTATTGTTAAAAAATAAAAAAGTATCTACTAAGGAGATTGAATCTAGACAAAAATGTTTTGTGGGATTGTTTAAAGATGGTACAATTACCTTTTATTCTGGAGAAGAAGCAGAGAAAATTGCTCAACAGGAATTAGATGAATTATACGATGTTAAAAATAAGAATGAGCTAAAAGGGGTAGTGGCTAACCATGGTAAAATCACCGGAACTGTGAGAGTCTTATATGCCAATGATCCTATTCGAGCAAAATATTTACGTGAGAATTTCCAGAAGGGAGAAATATTAATCACTCAGATGACCCAACCTAATGTAATGGATATTGCTTCAAGGGCCGGAGCGATTGTTACAGATGAAGGGGGAATGTTATCCCATGCCGCAATTATTAGTCGGGAATTTAAGATACCCTGTATTGTGGGGACATATTTTGCCACCAGTGTGTTCAAAGACGGCGATGTAGTCGAAGTAGATGCAGAGAAAGGAGTAGTGAGGAAGATAGAAATTGATCCGGAAGAGTTTAAACCATTATTTAGAGGAGATTTGACTGTCTCTAATCTTAATAACGAGGTATTTGCTAGAACTTCTATGTCTCGCAGCAAACTATTGATTATTCAAGATAAAAATTCTTGGAATACTTTTATTGATTATGAAGGCGAAAAACAATGTCTTAATGAAGGGCTGGAACTTTTTAGCAACTCGGGAAAGTTTCAAAAATATATTACCTCATTCAAAAAAATAATAGAAGATTCTGAACATATAATTATCCCCAAATATAGTTCTGTTCCTCAATCTATGACCAAAAATGAATTAATTTCTCTCTACCAATTTTTAGGTGAATTTTGGTATCTTTACGGATTTACTGAAAGTCCTCATCACAACTTAGCGTATACAAAAATGATTGAAACCAATAGTACTTTGATTAAAAATAATCTTGAAGAAGCGTATCATTGGAAAGTGAAAGGAAGGGAAATAATGAACCAATTCTTTTTTGTCGATGGAGTTTTTCCTAACATATCTAAATATTTTTCCAGAAAGTTTTACGACAACGAGGACGGTGCAAAATATTTATTTCTTCAGGAATTGCTAAATATATTTGATGGTAAAAAGATAGATCCAGAAATGATTAGCAAAAGAAAACGATGTACGGTTATTATTTCTTTAAATGGGACAGCTATTCCTCTTTCTTATGACCTATCATTAGAATTAGCTGATAAATTAATAAAAATTAAAGAACAAGATATTCTTCGCGGTAACATTGCCAACAAAGGGAAAGCAACCGGAAAAGTAGTCATTGCCCCTATGCTTAACAGCATGGGAGAAGTAAAAAAAGTATATGAAAAGATGGAAAAGATGGAAAAGAAGGTCATTTTAATTGCTCAAACTACTAGTCCTGAGTTGATGTTATTATGCAAAAGTGCTGCAGCTATAGTTACGGATCAAGGGGGAATGATGTCTCATGTTGCGGTTATTAGCAGAGAGATGAATGTTCCTTGTATTGTTGGCACTAATTATGCTACGCGAATATTCAAAGACGGCGATGTAGTCGAAGTTGATGCGAATAATGGTGTGGTGAGGAAAATAAATTCAACATCGCGGGGCGAAAAGCTTATATAGAATTGCTCTGTTAGATTAACATATTGTTAATATTGGAGAACAGATGAGAAAAAGCATTAGCGAAAAAGAGATGTCCTTCATCTCTCGATTGGAACTGAAACAAAAGTATTTCTTTACTAGGCAGGACATCGTATCTTATTTTACTAGTGATAATGAGATGAATGTATATCTACACCGCCTAAAAAATAAAGGAAGAGTTATCAAACTGAACAAATCAAAGTATTTTCTTATACCAATAAAAGCAGTAGGTGGAAAATGGTCGGAACATCCATTTATTCTTATCGATGAGATAATGGGTGGAAAAAATTATTGCATTGTAGGTAAGGCGGCAGCACATTACTGGAAATGGATTGATCAGATTCCGGTAGAATATGAAGTTTACAATACAAAGAAACATGAAATCATGGAAATATTCCATGCTCGACTTAATTTTAGAAAGAGAAGAAAAATTCCTAAAAACGTCGTTCGTAAAATCTACGGACACACTTTTATCATTACATCTAAAGCGGGGAGCAAACAATGGAAATAATTTCATTAGAAGAACTTCGTATTATTGCGGGAGAGCAGGGATTTGAGCTTCCTATCTTAGAAAAAGATTATTTAGTAACATATTTGCTATACCTATTAAAAGATGTGGGGGGGATTTATTTCAAAGGGGGGACGGCTTTGAATAAAATTTTCCTGAATCATGCCCGCTTGTCGGAAGACGTGGATTTTACACTTACTCGGGATTTAAAGAATGTAGAAGCAGATATTTGTAGTGCACTTAAAGGAACAATGTTTGAAAAGATAACACATGATAAACAAGTGGATAAATTTGTCCGCTTGGTGGTGCATTATAAATTGTACCATCAGGATGGAACGATCTTTATTGATCTTAATGAACGTGGAAAATTACTTCTTCCTCCTGAAATGCATCCAGTCCATCATTTCTATTTTGAATACATTCCTACCTATTCTGTAAAGACATTACATTCTTGCGAAATGATGGCGGAGAAAATGGCCGCTACCATTGGTCGAAATCGACCCAGAGATCATTTTGATCTGTTCAAGATTATTCAGTTTAACTTTCCTATTGATTTGGAATTAGTTAAGAAGAAATGTGAATTATCAGGAGATGAATATAATATAATTAAAATGTTCAATAAAGCGCAGACGCTCAAAAATCGATGGGATACTGACCTGGTGCAGTTCCTTCATGAGAAAATAACTTTTCCAGAAGTTATGACTACGCTAGCTAAACATTTCAAATTGAAAGAAGAGAAGGATAAGAAGAAAAGAATTGATGGTGACATTAGGGATTCAGATGGTTATAAAAATTTAGTTAAAGATACAAAATTAATTTTAAAAAAGTTACCTAAACCTTCCAAGTCGGTGAAAAATGAACATTAACTGTCCCCCAGAACAAGAATGCCTGGACTTATTTAAACAGTACGTCGTACCAGAAAACATAGTTCATCATTGTCAGAAAGTGCAGCAAGTTTCTGTATTTCTAGCACAAAAACTGAAAGAACAAAATAAGACCATCAATAAATCAGCGGATATTAATTCCATAAATATAGATTTTGTCTCTAGTCTAGCTCTTTGCCATGATATGTTTAAAGTGGTGGCTTTAGAAGTTTTAAAACCAAATAAATATCATCAGCGTGTTTTTACCGAGCCAGAAATTACTATGTGGAAACATCTCCGAGAAAAGTATCCTAATATGTATGAAGGCGATGTAGGGTATGAAATCTTTAAAGATAAATATCCTGAATTTGCTCTTTCCTTGAAAAGAGTAAGCAGTCCTTGGATTGATAATCCCACTTGGGAAGAGACAATAGTACATTATTGTGATTGGAGAGTTTTCCAAGAAAAAGTAGTTTCTCTGATTGAAAGAATGGCGTATTTACGTGAGTTTTACTCCAGAAATATGAAAGTTTGGAATGAATATGAAATAAAATGTAAAGTCCAAGAAGAGAAAATATTCTCTCATCTCGATTTTAAAGCGGATGATTTAAGTATGATGTTGGAAAAGGACTTAGAAAAGAATAAATAAAAAATAAAAGTATGATTGATTACTAGAAAAAGGACAAATAATAAACAAAAAACAAAGAGATAGATTAAAAAATGAAAATAATAAAAAACAAAAAATAAACAATCAATGAGATAAAAATGGCAGATAAAGATTATTACCAATTATTAGGCGTGGACAAAAATTCCAGTAAAGAAGATATTAAAAAATCTTACAAGAAGCTGGCGATGAAATATCATCCCGACAGAGCTCCGGAAGAGAAGAAGAAAGAATACGAGGAAAAGTTCAAAGAAATCAGCGTCGCTGCTGCTGTTTTAGGAGATGATAAGAAAAGACAGCAGTATGATCAATTTGGCAGTTCTGCTTTCCAGGGCGGAGCCGGAGGAGCAGGTGGAGCAAGCGGATTTGAAGGATTTGATTTCTCTGACATCATGTCTCAATTTAGATCTGGCTCATTTGGTGATGGAGATGATGTCTTTGAACAAATATTTGGTGGGGGTGGAGGAAGAAGAACTTCTCGTGCTCGAAGAGGATCAGATTTATTGTATGAATTGGAGATGAGTTTAGAAGAAGTGGCTCATGGGATGACTAAAAATATTTCTTTAAATAAATTAGAACGCTGTTCCGAATGTGATGGAAAAGGCGCCTATAAATTTGAATCCTGCTCGCAGTGTCGTGGTTCTGGTTATGTCAAAAGAACTCAAAGAACCCCATTCGGTTTATTCCAACAAACTGGTCCATGTCCTGAATGTAATGGTGAGGGACAAATGGCTCAAGATACTTGTTCTCCTTGTGATGGGGAGGGAATAGTACGTAAGAAGAAAGAGATTGAAGTAAAAATTCCTGCTGGAGTTGAAGATGGCATGCGCCTGAGAGTAGCGGGGGAGGGAGAAGTTGGTTCAAGTAATGGTCCTGCGGGAGATTTATTTGTGGCAGTAAAGATAAAAGATCATGATTACTTTGAACGTAAAGAACATGATTTACATATCACTATCCCCATTTCATTTACTCAAGCAGTATTAGGTGATGAAATAGAAGTGCCTACTTTAGATGGCAAGGTATCACTTAAAATTCCTAGTGGGACTGCTTCAGAAACTATTTTCAGGATGAAAGGAAAAGGATTACCTTCTCTACGTCATGAACATGGGGATGAAATGGTGAAAGTAAGGATAGAAGTACCTAAGAAGTTGAGCAAGAAACAAATTGATTTAGTTAAGCAGTTGAAAGAAGAGAAACCCAACAAGAGTTTTATGGAAAGGATATTTGGATGAATCTAAATTTAAGTCAATTTCTTCTTGTCATTGGTACTTTGGTTAATCCCCTACAATTTTCCAAAGCTTAATAAAGGATAAGAACATATACTGATTATGCCTCGACCAAAATATAAGCAACGTTGTGCTTTATGTAAAAAGAATATGGTGATAATGTATACCAGTCGTCAGTTTCCTATTTGCGTAGAATGTCACATGAAACGCATCAGCGATCCTGTTACCGATCCTAAATATAAAAAATTGTTAGATATCCCCCGAGATATGTATGAAAAGTCCATGTTCTTACGTAACATTAAAGAAGCATTTGTCCGCTTTGGTTCTCTTACTCCTAATCAAATTACTGCTTTCAAAAAAGCGGTGGAAGATTTGAAAAAACCAAAGAAAGCCCAAACTCAGGAAGAGTGGGAGAAAGAAGAATAAAGTTTTAGAATTCTGATTATTTTATTGTTTCTCAATTTGTTCTCATTAATGTAATTAATGGTGATTATATTTATTCATACTCCTCTCGATGTTTATATCTATACCCTAAGAAGCTTCCTATTCCTAAAACCAATAAGCCGATGATGGAAAACAAGATTATTTTTCCAGTTGAAGTTGATGTTAGCGAACCATCGCTGATGGCGCTTCCAGCTACATTATCTGGTCTTACGATCAAATTTGCTTTTTCTGGAGGAAGTAATTCACCATGGAACGTTTTGGTCTCCATTTTATAAGTGTTCCAGAAATTAACCACCATGTCAAATGAATATGTTCCGGGATTCTTATCTTTGGCATTAAAATAATTATTTATCCTTTCAGTTTGTAACCCTTCTATCTCTACTGATTTTGTTCTAAATTCATCAACCTTTTGGTCATCTTTCTTGACTGAAACTTCTACAAAAACATTGCTTACTTGTTTATTCCATTTATTTAATAGATCCATAGAATAGGGGTTAATAGCATTAGCCAGGAAGAATTTATCAAAATAGGTGATATCAACTTCTGGTCTTCCCACCAGCAGATTTTTGGTAACTTCCATTTGTAAATCATCAAAAGTAGTTACAGCTTTAACTTCAAATTCTCCCTGAGTCAAATACGTTTTATCTAAATTAGCTTTAAGCAGTTTTTCTTCTTTTTGAGCTAAGGGGGAAGATTCTGTTTCCAGGGTTTGTTGTTTTTGTTCTTTGTCATTGACATAGAAAGTGGTTTGGACATTCTCTAAATCTTTCTTCCCTAAATTTTTAACGGCAGAAACTAATTCATATTCTTTACCATTATCATGGAAGTTGATAGATGTAGTAATATATTTATCCGGATAAGGGGCAATTAAATTTATACGATGTTTCAAAGAGATCCTGGCTGAAACTACATTTGGTTCATTAGATTCTGCTTCCGGTTCTACCACAATGAACGCACTGGAGTTGGGAGGAAGTACTTTAGGAAGATGCACTTCAAAATCTACGGGAAGGAATTCTATCTCTTTAGAAAATTGCAATTGTGTTGTTTTTACTATAATATATTTATCCATGGGTCCTTCAACATAAATTCTGGCTTTGAAATCTTCTTGATCATTATTAACCACCCAAAAACTCCCCTCCATATCAGTAGTATTTTCAGTAAAAATCTGAGTTTTAGCTGGACGAAGTCCTAATGAATTGACTGACGAAAAGTTCAAGGCCACTATGATTAAGAGCAATAGTACCATTATCACGCTGAACTTTTTTGTTTTCATTTTAGTTTTTATCTTGGTCTTATTTTTTTCAATTATCCTGACCCCACAAAGGAAACAGTGGAAGTTTTTAGTCCCGATGGTTCATCTACAGGAACGGTGATATTAATATCAGTCACAAAATCGTTGCTGATGCTATGCCAGTCAAGATTTATTATTTTTTCAATACCTATTCTGCTCATATTAGTCCAATTTTGATCCGATCTGGCGGTGTTAAATGATCCGGTCATGTTTGGCTGGACTCTATATTTATAATTCGGTCCGGGGAAAGTGGCATTAGTAAAATATTCCGTACCATTGATAGTTACGTTCATCAAAATATTTCCACTGTTAATTATTCTGAATGGAGGGGCGAAACCAGAAGTGTTAGTACTGGCTCTATCTCCGGGACTAAGAGTGCCGAAATCTACCGTGCTAGTGGTTATGCTTAGTGATATAAATGATTGAACAGTGAAATTATAGGTACTGGACCACGTTCCGTATCCAGTACTATCGTTAGCGGCGACTTTCCAATAATATAAGGTATCTATACTTAATTCCGTTTGGGCATCATAGGAAGTGTTGGTACTATTAAATGTAGGATTAATGTTAGTAACATTAATGACGGGATTATTGAATGTTGAGCTAGTATCGACCACTACATTATAGGTGATAGGATCGGCGTCTGCATCGGTAGAATTATACCATCTGAAGGTGGGAGTCAAATTAGTGGTGATGGAACTATTGGCGGGGTTGATTGGTCCCGGAGTGGTGGGGCGGGTGTTGGCAACTTCACTCGTCGTAAAATTCGTCCCCGCATAACTGCTGAATGCAGTCACATTAAACAACAAAGTTCCAGCGGAGAAACTGGTGATGAAACAATTGGTACAATTAGTTCCCTTCTGTCGTATTTCTGAACTACTGGTGCTGTAATTACTTAAGAAACTAATTTGATTGATGGAAGACCAATTGTTTAAAGTGTAGAGGGTGATATTGGCGCTTTGATTTATTAAGCGCAGTCCATTGAAGGCAGTAGTATTTAGGGCAGCCGTATTATTCCCAATGAATAAATTTCTTCCTAAACCTAATCCATCACCGTTAGTGATGTTTAAAGTTAGATTTTTCAAAAACCCGCCGTTGGTTTCATTAGTCCATCTTATTTCTCCCAGAGAATTATTGTAGATGAAATAATTGGTGGCAGTATCCCCGGATTCGTCAAATAGATCATAGTCTTGAAATGAGGATGAAGAAAAGTTGTTATTGATAAAGATATTGTTGGATGATCTTGAGATATATATGGCGTAGTTGGGGGAGTCGGTTCCTCCGGCAGTGATATTATTGCTATCAATCAACGTATTGTTGTTAGAGTCATTGAACACCATCCCATGATTATTATTACCAGTTCCATTGGCAAAGATTTTATTGTTTATTATATTATTAAAATAATTAGTAGTAGTTAGATAAATCCCATAATTTCTATCAGTTCCATTAGTATTTATAGTATTGCTACTAACATTATTATATCCACTATTAATAAAGAGAGATATGCCATAATTAAAATTTGATGTGCCTGTTGTAGTGATACTATTGTTAGAAACAATAGTATTATTAGTAGAGGTTTCCAGGTCAATTCCATAATTACTAGATGTTCCATTGGTAGTGATAATATTATTGGTTATATTGTTATTAGTGGTGGTTGTAGTTAAAAATATTCCTAAGCTGGAAGAAATGGTATCTTTTCCAAAAGTTTTAATATTGTTGTTATTTACAACATTATAGTTTGTATCGGTATTGAGTGCGATGCCATAACTTTTATTAGTTCCATTAGTATTTATAGTATTGCTACTAACATTATTATACCCACTATTGGTTAGGAGATAAATACCAAAATTAAAATTTGATGTGCCGGTAGTGCTTATGGTATTGCCAGAGATAATGGAGTTGTTGACAGAAGTGTCTAATATCATTCCATAATTACTCAAGCTTCCATTGGTGGTAATACTATTGTTAGTTATATTATTATTGGTTACGGTGCTTAATAAATATATACCTACATCGAATGAACCTTTTCCCTCACTTTTAATGGTGTTATTGTATACAGTATTATAATCTGAGCTAAGGCGTAAAAAAATTCCATAACTACTTCCGGTTCCATTGACATTAACCGTATTTGTGCTTATGTTATTATTATCACTAGCGTTACGGAGATAGATGCCATAATTAGTCGCTGCTGTTCCACGGGTGTTAATGGTATTTTCATGAATTAATGAATTATTGACTGAAGCGTTTAAAAAAATACCAAAATTACTTGCTGTTCCGTTAGTAGTGATAATATTATTAGTGAGATTATTACCTGTTTCATAATTTAACAAATAGACTCCTATATTTAATGATCCGGTACCACTAGTAGTAATAGTATTGTTATTAATTACGGTAAAATTGGTTCTTTCATCTAGTAATACCCCATAATTAAACGATGATCCATTAGTGTAGATACTATTATTAGTAATATTCCCATTTGCAGAAAGCTTAAAGTAAATACCATAATTGTCAGTCACTGATTGCATTCCGGCCATGATCTTACAATTTTTAACAGTGACACCGGTGTACCCTCCCGTATTATTTACTCCATATCCACTATCTGTTGTTCCATATTTAATTCCAAAACCATTACAATCTAAAGTAATACTACTTGCACCGATAGTAAAACACGTGGCGGTAGAACTGACATCATTGATAAGAGTAGTGGTGGTGGTGATAGTTCCACAGGAAGAAGGAGGAGGAGCAGCAGTCACATTATCCCCCGCATAACTGCTAAATGCAGTCACATTGAATAATAAAGTACCCGCAGAGAAACTAGTTATGAAACAATTAGTACAATTAGTTCCCTTCTGCCGTATTTCTGAACTACTGGTACTGTAATTACTTAAGAAACTGATTTGATTGATGGAAGACCAATTGTTTAAAGTGTAGAGAGTGATGTTGGTTGAAGAGTTTATCTTACCTACATTATACGCGGAAGTGTTCAGAGCAGCAGTATTATTTCCTATGAACATGTTCTGTCCTAGTGCTAAAGTGGAAACATTCAAATTTAAATTTCTCACAAAACTACCCGAACCATTATTATCTGTCCAGGCAATCTGTCCCAATGAATTGTTGTAAATCAAATAGTTTACACCTCCCGTGGCATCAGTGATTGTATTTCCATTTTTAGTGGTAATATTATTGTTGAGGAAAATATTGTTGGTGGAGGAAGTTATGTTAATGCCATGATTAGTACTGGTACCGTTAGTTGAAATATTATTGTTGTTAAACAGATTATTTTCAGCATTATTTAGATAAATACCATAATTATTACTTGAAGTTCCCGTAGTGGTAATGTTGTTATTATAAATGGTGTTATTATCTGCGGTATTCGAAAATAAAATACCATAATTAGCGCTCGTTCCATTAGTTTTAATATCATTATTAGTGATATTATTACGTTCTGATGAAGTTAAATATATCCCCTCATTAGTAGTAGCAGTTCCCATTGCTTTAATAGAATTTTTATCGATTATATTGTCATAAGAACCAGTATCAATATCAATACCATCATTAGTACTAGTTCCATTAGTATTTATCGTATTCCCGGTAATATTATTCTTTTCAGCATCATTTAGATAAATACCATAATTATTACTTGAAGTTCCCGTAGTGGTAATGTTGTTATTATAAACGGTGTTATTATCTGCAGTACTTAAAAGATAAATACCATAATTAGCGCTCGTCCCGTTAGTTTTAATATCATTATTGGTGATATTATTACGTTCTACGGATGATACTAAATATACTCCATAATTATCACTTTGAGTTCCCCTCGCTTTAATAGAATTTTTATTGATTATATTGTCATATGAACTACTTATAATATCAATACCATCATTAGTACTAGTTCCATTAGTATTTATCGTATTTCCAGTAACATTATTCTTTTCAGCATCATTTAGATAAATACCATCATTATTAGATGAAGTTCCCGTTGTGGTAATGTTGTTATTATAAATGGTGTTATTATCTGCAGTACTAAAAAGATAAATACCTAAATTAGTATCAGTCCCATTAGTTTTAATATCATTATTGGTGAGGTTGTTAAATCCGGCTTTAGTAACATAAATTCCATATGAACTACTTCCACTAGCAGAACCCTTCTTAATAGTACAATTAGTGATTGCAGTATTATTATAACCGCTGTTACTTACGCCATTAGTATTATCTCCCCCGTTAGTTCCGTACGTGATAGTTTTACGTGCACAATTTAAAGTGATGTCATTTGCACCGATGGTGTAACAGGTGCCGGTAGCAGATACATCAGCAGTAAGGGTAATGCTTGATGTAATTGTTCCGCAAGAGGTTGCTGATCCGGGCAATGCCACTAAAGGAACACCTATTTGAGACCAGGCAGCGCTAGTGCTATGATTCCAACTCATATTGACATTTCCCCCTCCACCGCCATCATCAGACATGCCTTGTTTTTGGTTTCCGGGGTCGTAATTGACACGTTGGTTAACATTATCGCCAGATACAATTATTGTTCCAGTAGCATGATTATATGAAACCGCATCAACTACCCAATCAGAAGCAGAAGCAGGGGTGACATTTACTGATGATGCTCCATTAGTACCCTTATTTGATACGCCAGTACCTACTGAATTAACCCCGGTATAAACTATGGCAGTAGCTCCACAATCATCACCATTTCCTCCTCCGGTAAATGTTACTACCGCATTATTAGCACTATTATCACAGCTTCCCCCTTGGTAATAAAACATCTGGGTATAAATTGCGCCACTATTTCCCACAATGGAAGAAATCTCAGTCATGGTTTGTCCATCATACGTTGCGGTTGATGAACCTTGGTCTTGGATGCTCACTCCCACTAGCACTATACCTCCGAGAGACTGATCACAATCAATATTGGTGAGAGTAATGGCGGCGGGAGCATCACAGTCAGTATCTAAATCACTATCAGGGTTATCAACATATGCTATAGGATCTAATTCTAAAATTTTCCCGCCATCTAAAGAAGCACTGATGTTGAATTTTAGCGGTTTTCTGATCCTAATGCCCGTTTCAGAAGTCCATTCTGGAGTATATTCAAAATTAAGTAGATAATAATAACTATCATCTTTCTCCATCTTTACTTTCTTGCCCTGTTTTTCTTTCACTCCATCTTGCAGGGATCTTTCCACTGAAATATTTCTCAATTCCAAATGGGCTGTAGTATCAAAAGTTAGGTTGCCTTCCAAAGAGATATTACTCTTGAAATAGAACGGAATTTCACAATGACCTTTAGCGCAATGAAAATTTTCTTTGAAAGTGCTTAATTTATATTCCTTCTTTTCTACAACCTGTTCTTTACCCCATCCTTTCTCTATATCAACAGGTACATTACATTCGGAATGCTTAAACGGACAATCGGCTTTGGAAACTGTTTCATTTGATTCTTTAGCATCTAAACATCTAATCATATCTCCTTCTTCAACTCTTTCAATATATTCAAAATCTTTACATTTGTAGAACTTTTCATCGTCAACGCAATAGTAACGGTTATTCTGTGTGGGAATAAATTCAGAGCAATCAAAATTATTTTCGGCAGAAACTTCAATAATAGCACTTTCACTTTGCAAATCTTTTTCAACTATGGTGGCAGTGTTTGCTCCAGTTATACTTCCCCCAGTAATACTGCTTCCATCGGTCAGGTTTCTTAAAAAAGAAAATAGGCCTTGGCTGGAATTAGTTTCAGTAGAACCGTCAGTAGAAATATCCGTAGAATTGTAATAAAATCCAAACCACACATTAATTGAAATTAAAAATAATATTATTAAGATTAGTGGCAACAGGCGCAGATTTGTTCTTAAAAAACCAATACCTCTATTTATTTCTCTCCTATTTGTCTTTTTCCTCTTGCAGTCCTTTGTGTGAATAGTTTTTTTCATTGTTTATGATTTTGAATTAAAAATATTTTTGTGATTCAAATTATTATTATTATTACTACTATTAAACCACCAAATCCAGGTCCCTTTTCCCGAACCTACCGGTTTGCCTACTATGATTCCATCTCCTCGTAACCAATTTAAGCGATACAGAATTTTGATGCGAGTGACTGTTTTCAGACTATCTTCTATCTCTTTAGTTTCCAAAGGTTGTTGAGCTTGCGCTAGAATTTTGAGAATCTTATTACTAATAACATCCGTACCTCTAAGCATCCTAAATTTGATTGTTGTACTCCTATTTAAATGTATCTATATATTCATCTATAGATTCATTGATATATTTATGGATAGATAAAAAATAATGGTGAGAATGGGGGTGGCAACCATTGGTGAAACGGACTTAATAAGTCCAAATAAAGATAACTATTTATAATCCCATAGCTTTTCTCTCTATTATGAAAAAAGTGGTGATTGTAACCTTAACCATTATAGTTATATTTCTCAGTATTTTTAATGTAATTACTATGCTTACTCTAACCGGTAAAGCAACTGCACAGACTCAAGGAAGTAGTTCTCTGTGTATCGCTAAACCCCCTCTTATTGTTCCAATAGCCAATCAGGTAATGGGATTTAACAATACCTTAAATTATCAAGTTAATGCTACTTTTTACGGAGATAATACTAATAATTCTTTTACTGATAATACCAGCTTGTTTAATATTAATTTCAGCGGTTATATTAATTTTACTAGCAACTTCAGCTTGGTTGGAGTATATAATATTTTAATTACTGTTGGTGATAGTTCTATCTGTGGTTCCAGAGTGTCTAGCACTACTTTGTTTTTAAATATAACTTCGAATGGTTCAGAATTACCTCCAGAAGAATTACCTTCAGAAAATGTTACTGTTGATGTGGGAGATGGAACTAGTTCTCTCAGTCCGGGGAATTGTGCTAGAGGTTATGTTCCCTCTGGATCTGGATGTGTTAAAATAGTACCTCCCGCTGAACCCTTACCACCTGAAGTACCTCCGGAAGAAGTAGAAGTGCCTCAGCCAGAACCACCAATTCCTTGGGGAGAAGTAGAAGCTGGACGCGGTCCTTTGGTGGGCTTAGCTGGTTATAGTACTAGAGTGAAAATATTTATTTTCGCTTTCCCTCTAATGTTCTTATTATTGCTCATTATTTTCTTATTTATGATATACCTCCGCCGTAGGGAAAAAGAAAGGGATCGTAAAAGAATACTACTAGCTAAATACAAAGTAATGGTACAGAAGTAAATGAGGAATAAATAATTCCAGAAAGGATGGGTGCCACTCCTTCAATGCATTTTGAATCATTTCTTGCTTGGGTATGATACCCCGTAGTTCTACTACGATGTTAATTCCAAGCAAGATTAAAAAATACCCCGCAGCTCTGCTGCGATTGGGATTTTTTATTTAAAACAAAACTTAACCCTTCCCTCATATACTCCTTCCTTGGTTTCTTTAGGAACACTCAACTCAAAAACTATTTTTTGTTTTTCATCTGGGTTAACTATAAAATGGGAAGGAGTTATGTTAGTCCACGGAAAAAGCAGTCCTTCCATGGACACTTTTACTGTAGTGCCGGCACTTTTATGTATGTATGCTGATCTAGTTACTAAGGCCCCCGGGGAAACCGTTCCAAATTTCAAGCTATCAATGTCTGTGTTTAAACCGACAATACTCCTTTCCCCTATTTTCACCGTAACATTGCTATGGATATACTCGGTTGAAGTACAATAAGGCCAATTTTTATAAGTGAGAAAACTCATGATTACAATTAATAACACACAAATCAATACTATTTTTTTTTGATGTTTTTTTAAGTTCATTTTTTTAATTTGATCTGGAAATCAACCACTTCATCGCTTATCTTTTATTTTCGTAAGAAGGATAATTATAATGATTAACAAGATGATCAACACTGCCCCTAAGCTGAAATAAATCCAACTATTACTTATTTCTTCTTTAATAACTGGAGAAATAATTTCTACTACGGTGAAATTTAAAGGCATTTCTCGATTTTGATCTTCGTAGAACAATTGTACCCTTCCCAAATAAATACCGGGAAGTAAATCTACTCTGGCGATGCCTTTTAATTCTCCCTCTTTCCAAGCATCAAGAGCAATAGTTGGTGTTTGTAATATTTCAGTATCATTAATAAATAATTTGGCATAGACATTACCAAGAGGATTACCCCAATTGTTCTCAACCAGAAATTTAAATTCATTAAATCCCGGATTTATAGTTGAAGTGTAATTTTTTAACAGTAATTCCATGGCACCTATTTTGAAAGAAGTATTTACACTTTTCATTTTTCCATCATAAAAAACATTTGCCTTAGCATGATAGATCCCTGCGGGTAATCCCTCTGTTTTAAAGCTATCTCTGAAGTACGCTTTTTCTAATGCCGGAAGAGGAACTTCCTTAGTTTCTATTTTTCCCAATTCTTTGTCGTTAGTGTCATAAACAGTTATTTCCGCATTAACTCTTTCAATATCCTGATATCCTCTGCTTTCCAAAGAAATAGTGAATTGCACTGTTTCATTAATATTTACGCTGGTGGCTGAAAAAGAAGGCTCCAATTCTTTTTCATTAGAATAAACTAAGATTTGAAAATTTTTATTTACGGATAATTTTGTTCCTAAAGTATTCCCATTATTTCCTGGAGCTTCATTGATGGATAAAGTGAAAGTATATATCCCCGGATCTATTAATTTTTCTGGAAATGATAGAGTCATATCAAATTGATTATTTTCAACTTCACTGATGTTAATATACTCAATAAGTTGTCCTTTTAGTAACACTTCAATGGGATAATTAGTGTCAGTAATTACATAATGATTGGTGATGGTTTTTCCTGCAACATATAGAATGGGGCTTAATTGCTGTCCCATTACACTAATTGCGGGGGCGGAAGGAATTAGTAATAGAAATATAACCATGATCAATATTACTAAAATGAAAGATATTTTTTTCATCTTTATCCAGTGGAAGTAGCATTAAATGTAAATACTGCGGATCTAGCTCCTCCGGTGTTAGGTGCATCTACTGGAATAGTTAAGTTAATATCTACTACAAAGGCATCTAGGGCGTTGTTGAAATCTAAAGAGTAGTTACCTGAAGCATTTCCACAAATAAATTTTCCTGCAGCCGTTACATTTTCATAAGTAGCATTAAATTTGCCCTCGCATGAGGCAGTACTATCTAAACTTCCCACTTCTCCTGCTTGTGCTGCTGCACTATTTGCGGTCCATTTAATTTCAAATCCCGGTTTGGTTCCTCCAATTAAAGTTGCAGCAGTACAATTAAAAGCACATTCATAATTTACAGAAACATTTATATTTCCGGTGTTTTCGAGAAGGAATCCACTGGTTATATTAGTGAAACCAATGCAACAATTAACTCCCGATAGTCCCACATCACTATCCATTCTACACTGAGTACAAGTACTATTTACATAACCGCTTCCAAAATTGATGGTGGCTACATTGTTAGTAATGGCAGTATTAGCAGAAATAGTTACTGAAGCAGTGCCGGTAGCATTGCTCGTTCCTGCACCGGTAATCGAAGGATATCCTTCTAAACCCAATAATTTGTTAATACTAACTATAGTTCCGCTAATGGTTATCAATAAAGTAAATAATAAAAGAAAAACGATAGCTTTGTTAGATATTTCTTTCATTTTTAATCTCCAACTGTTTTTGGTTGATTTAATGTTGCAGCAGTTATGGGTGGTTTTATAATTTCCAAACTTACTCTTCCTTGATTTTGGGGTATATCGGTGAAGGTGCTTTTTTGTGTTTTAAAATCCGCAGTAATATGCAGTACGGAAACATACACTACAATATTGAGAACACTTATAATAATTACTAATAATAACATTATTAACACTATTTTATTAGAAAAGTCTGATTTTGAAGATATCCTGTGAACCCTAAAATTGTTTTGTTTTTTCATCCCAACCACTTTTTGTGAATTCTTTATTTCTTTAGGGTTTATATAGTTTTCTATGGTATAATTTGGGGTTATTCTCTAATTATTTATCTATCACACAGTTTTTTTTAATAGGGCACTGACTACTTAATGAATGACGGTCCGACCAAATATGCGGGTTTGGAACTACGACTTGGTAAGAAGAAATTATTGTAGGTTTTCTTTGACAACATCAATAAGACCACCAAACCGGCGACCTGGCATCATTCATTCGCTAAGATAACAGCACCTTTAAATTGTTTAGTATCGTAATTGGTTTACATTTACTCTTCTTTATAAACAGATGATAATCATATAGTGCTTGGGTGAGGCACTATGTCAAGATTGACTGAAAAAAAAGAAGATGGATTATTAAGCAAATAA